>MDSV01169016.1_pt1 | contig 37897 bp, 35 predicted proteins | sample 810851 | NCBI WGS metagenome assembly MDSV01 (sample SAMN05326640, study PRJNA326480) | marine metagenome | isolation source: seawater | place: Atlantic Ocean: North East | collected 2012 | reverse complement strand
TTTCATTGCACCTACAAAAGCCTTTTCTATATTTCCTCTACCACTAAACATAGATTTTATTCCACTTGTTGTTGGTGATGTTTTACCAAAATTCTTTAGGTGTCCTTTGTTACGAGCTGCTCTTAACTTACCATCAATCCAACTCACCATTAGATTTTGTCCATCAAGTTTCTCAGTAACACCATCTTCTCTATCTAACTTTCCACCTAATCCATTAATAACTATCATCTTCAAATCTGAAAATGTCAAATTATTATCATCAAATGGATGTGACATATGTCCATATGCTCCACCCTCAATTAACAAGTCTACATCTTCTAAAAATCCCTCTTGAATATCTTCAATTGCATCACCCATAGTTTCATCACCTGGTGCTAAGTCAAGTTCAACTGCTCTTTGTGTATTTTGGTCTTGTGTTTGAACACCTGGTAATGCAGGAGCTTCAACAGGAACACCTGTAACATCTCTTTCATTGTCTGTCAATCCAAACCACTTTACGACTTCAAAGTCAAGTCCACTAACTACCTTTTCTAACCATTTCTTATATGCCTTAACTGGGTCTTCACTTGGGAATCTTTCACCATATGGCCCTGCACCTCTTCTACCATATGCAACCGTAGGAACTTTATCCATTCTTGTGGTGAAATCTAATCCTGGGTCATTTGCATTTTTACCCAATATATAATTAACTAACTCCCAACCAATACCTTCATCTGAACTTTTGTACATTGACTCTATCCATTCTTTAGAATGTTTTTTGTAGTCACTAAATCCATCATAAAATGTAGGTGGGCCGTCATCAATAGGAAATAAATTTGTATTAGAACCCTCTTTTAATAATTCTGATAAATCATTTTGTATTAGAAAACTATCAAACATCTCAAATAATTTCTTAAACTTATTAGTCATCATATTGTAAACACCTTTATCATAATATCCAAAGGCTTGTTTAAATAATTTAGGTCTTTCTTCTTTCTTTACTTTTGGACTACCTAATAGATTTCTCATTACGGTTCCACTTACCTCTTGTCCACCCACTTTGATAGATTGGTGTGGTGCAGTAAGTATGTATCCATGTTGTTCATAACCCTCTAAATTCTTTTTGTTCTTTTTAAAATCTTGATAATAAGTTTTACCACCACTTTTCTTTTTACCACCAACTAATCTTCCTGCATCTTTTGCACCAAAGATATAAACTACTGCAGTTGTTTCTGGGTCAAACTTTTTCAAAGCGTTGTTTGCAACATATGGTGTTTTTTCTTTTACAATTTTATTTTTTGGAACACCCATTTTTGTCATGTGACGAACTTTTTCTGAATAGTTCATTGGGTGTCTTGGTGGTTTTTTGATATCAGATGTTGTTATATAAACATCATCTACTTGTGATTTTAACCATTTATAAGTTTTAAAGTGATGAGGCCCAAATGGTTGGAATCTTCCACCATAAATACCAATCACTTTTTTAATTTTTTTATCTTGTTCATTCACTTTTTTATATCCACTACCATAAGGAACTGAAGTATTACCTCTTTTTTTCATTTTCTTAACCATCTTACGACTTGGTGAAGGAATCACTCCTGCGGGTGCACCGAACTCTTCCTTTATATCTTTAACACCTGTTAATGTATATCCCAATACTTCTGCATTTTCTGTTCTTTCTTTTTCAAATTTTTTCTTTTCCTCTTTAGATAAAAGTTCTGAACTTCCAAACCCTTCATTAATAATACCACCTCGTTGTTGATACCATTTTCTAAATTGTGCTGGTGTTCCTATGGTAACCTTACCCTTTGCGATTTTTTTTACTTCATCTACTATACTACTATATTGACCCACTCTTTTTAATAAAAATACATCTTGAATATGAATTTGATTCACAACTATTTCATTCCATCCGTGTTCTGATGGTTTATCTTTTTGACTTAATATGTGTCGTTTGATTTGTGGTTGGTATTTTCTCAATATTTTATAACACATATCAATATATTTCTTAATCCATTTTCTTTTCAATGGGCCCATGATTTTTTTCAATGCTTCTTCTTTTTCTCTCCAACTACCTTTATAATCATCACCATAATAATCAACTTCTTTTTCCCATTTCTCTTCTGCTTTTCTTTCTATTTTTCTCCAAGTGTCTCTATCTATTTTATTCTTTTCAATACCAGCCTTTACCTCTTTGTATATTTTACTACCTGCAACTTTACCTGCTAATCGGTGTGGTGGAACCCATCTACGACCTGTTTTGTCTGGTGTGGATTGTAAATCTCTTGTGCTTGCAACTAATAAAGTTCCCTCTAATTGATAAATAACACCACCTTTACTTTGTATCCCTTGTCCTTTTGCAAGTCTTTCACCTTTGTCAACTGCGGAGAATGTAGATAACGAACTTTTCTTACCAATGATTCTTCCAACTTGTTTTATGTCACTCCTCAGTTCTGCCGAACCAACATGGAATACACTTACTTTTTCCTTACCTATCATCTTTTGCATAAATTTAGTAGATAGTGGAACATAATTACTATAATAAGCACCGAATGTTTGTTCAAAAGATGGTGAAGTATGAACTGAAAAAAACTTTGGTTCTTTCTCATTTATCATACTTTCACTCATATATAATTTCTTTTCCATGTCTTTTATCTTATCACCGATTTCTTGACCTTTTAATCCTTTGAACTCTTCACCACCTGCCTTTACACTCAAGTTAAAGTTGACGAATTTCTTAAAATCTTTACCTATTAGTTTACCATAAATAGTGATTTGCGATGGTGTTAATGTAGTTTTTTCTTGTGCCTTTTTAACATTATAGATATTTTGTGGTTTGAATTTATTTAAGTAAACCAAGAATGTTATGTTCTTTGTTTCCTCTCCACTATATTTTAATTTATTTAAAATCTTTGGTAATTTACTTACATCATTGTTTCTAAAAATAGTTGCCAGAAATACGATATAATCCTTGACATTTGGGTAAGGTTTTTGTATATTTAGTTGTGGGAATACATCTGTAGTCATCTTAAACTTATCTAACAAGTCCATATATACTTTTTGAGACTTTGCTTTCTTTAATGACTTCACCACTTCATCTCTAATTCTTTCAGAACTAATACCCTTCAAACTTGGATTTTTTAACAATGCCTTTTCAGTATCCTTATCCATCTTACCACCAATAGTAACTTGGAATCTAAGTGCTCTAAGTTTTCTTAATGGGTCTTCATCAAATCTTTCTTTTGCCTTACCAACCGTTCTGATTATCTTATCTTTTAAATCTTGTAGTCCACCTGTCAAATCTACAACCTCGTCCCTTCCTATATCAAAGAACAATGAGTTAATTGTTAAGTCTCTTCTCTTTACATCACCTTGTATATCTGAAAAGTCAACTGCCTTAGGTCTTCTACCTTTACCAATATCTTTTCTGAATGTAGCAATCTCATGTCCACCCACAACCACAACACCAAATTGTTTACCAACTTCGTAGGTTTTCATTCCACCTTTCTTTGCAATCTTCAATACTTCATCTGGTTTTGCATCTGTTGCTAAGTCAAAGTCTTTTGGTCTTTTACCAAGGATGGCATCTCTTACTGCACCACCCACAACATATAATTGTTTACCATTCTTTTTGAATAATTTATAAATCTTTTTAATATCACTTGGAACATTCAATGTAATTTTATTTTCATTGATTTCTTTTTTCAATCTACTTTTTTCTCTACGACCTCTATTTTTAGATTGGTCTTCATAACCTGCAATCTTACCATTTTTATGTGATGCATCTTTTTTATCACCATTACCATAAGTACCCTTTTGTCTGTTGTACTTATTTAGTTCGGCTCTGTATTTCTTTGCCTTTTTAGATGATTGAAATTTTTTATACTCGTCTTTATAATCTCTCTTGGCCTTTTCTTCTAATTTGTCACTATCATCATTAGTATCATATTGAAACTCTCCATCATAATCTATAACTTTTATAGGAAGTTTTTTACCTGACGCAGTGAATGACATCATACGAGTATTTCCTGCCAACAAGTAATAATCACCATTTTTATCTTTTATTGCTATTGGTGGTGGAACATCACTACCACTTTTGATTCCCTTTTCTAATCTATCCCAATCTTTACCATATTCTTTTGCTTTTTCTTTTCCTAATTCTAAAGCATTATCTGAATTTAAAATATCACCAACATCTGTATTATCCATATATTCCATTTTTTCAGATGATAAATAAACCGTTCTTGCGGATTTCATTTTTTCAATCATATCCTTTTCATCTTTAAATGCATTAGGAACTACTTCCATTGTTTTATCGTTTTGAAAGTATTCACCTGTTTCTTCTTGATATTCTCTATCAGTATAATCTCGTATAGTTTTTACATAATTTTTTTTGTTATCAATCGTTTCCCAATTATCTTGTGTTTCATCACCTACCGTAGTATCTTTACCAGCTATGTTGACTTTTGTAGTTGGTCGCATTTTGTGTTTTGCATTATATTTTTGAAAAGAATCTTTGTCTTTGAAATCTATTTCAAACTTCTTCACTCCTTTCATATCACCATCAGGTGATGTAGAATCTTTATCTGTAGTTTTCTGTGGTAGTAACTTTTTACCTTGTTTTTGTATTCTGAATTTAAGTGCAGGTCTACCATTGATAAGTAAGTCACCCTTTTCATTATAATCTATTGACTTTACTTTTACGCGTTTGTTTTTGAACCTACCCATTAAGATAGTATCACCTACCTCTACATCTAAATCTATTCCTTCAAGAAGTGGTTTTACGAGCCATTCTGTAAGTGTCTTACTCATGGTCTCTTACCACTTACGACATGACCAATAACGAGCTTTATGTCTTGGGCCTGGATTATCACAATTGTGTCTTGCTCTGAATGACTTACGAGCCTGTGGATTAGATTTTCTAATTTTCATTGTTCCACCCTTTGCCTTTCCACCTTGACCGAAGTTGACTTTAACTACATTTCCCTTTGGATTCTTTACATATACTTTGAATTTTTTAGCATCACCTTGCATAATTTTACCAAGTTTAACTTTACGACCTTGATACTCTGCTTCGTTTAAATCATTAACAAATTCAAAGGTATATCCATATGGTTTACCTTCTGATTCATAATAGATGTTTGTTGTAGTTAATTTACCATTAGATTCTGATTCATAAAATATATCCATAACTATCCTTTTCTCCAACCACCACCAGCGGCTTTGTATTGTTTTGCTGCCCACGCGTTTGCATATGCACTTGGATAAACATCAAACTTTTTCTTGGCCTGTGATTTATAATAAGACCACTTACTTGGGTTTGTTGGAACATTCTTCTCAACAAACAAGTTTAATTTATCTTCTGCAATGACTTCTTGGACTGCCTGTTTAACGAATTTACTTAACTTCATTATAGTCTCCTTTTGGTCTTTACCCTTTTTAAACCTATGTTCTCCATCAGGATTGTTCTGTGGAACATTCCCAACATTTCTTAAATAATTTGGTGGATTCAACATCTCACTTTTCATGAACTTTTACCTGTTCCACTCTTTCTACCTTTGGTGTGAGTAGAGACTCTGATTGGTTTTTTACCTTGAGAACCTGCACCTGCCTTTCCTCTTCCACCTCTACCTTTTTTATTCTGTGCTGCTCTCTTTCTACGAGTTGCACTTTCCTTTTCTTTTTTACTCATAGATGCGGCCTTACTTGCAGGAACACATTTTGCATATCCTCTTTTCTCACCACTTGTTCCACAAGCAGGATGTTTACCAGATTTATCTTTCTTACCGATGTTAACCCATTTCTTTTTAAACCAATTTCTTAAGTCTTCATTAACTGGATTACCACATTCAATACAGAGATTACCTTTGATGGTTTCAATTACTTGTTGTGTTTTCTTATTCACTAAAAAACTCCTTATTAATCTCAATATAATTCATCCACTCCTCTGGTAACTCATCTTCATCATAAATAGCTTCTACAGGACACTCAGGTTCACATGCACCACAATCAATACATTCATCTGGGTCAATGTATAATTGTAATCCATCTACTGATTCTAATCCCTCTACCTCTGCACCTGCACCTGTTTTCTCTATTGGCCCATGGATACAATCCACAGGACAAACTGATACACATGCCGTATCACAAGTACTTACACAAGGTTCTGCTATTACAAATGCCATAATTTATTAACTTAATAGTTTAACTACCGTACCACCACCTGTCACAACTTTCTTTAATGCCACATTGTAAACTTGACCTGTTACTAATCCTGCAGTTAAATCACCACCATCAACCGCAGTTAATGTGTATGAAGTTCCTGCTTCAATTAAAAATGCAGAATTAAGATTAGAACCTGTTGGTTCGTATGTTGTTGACGCTGGTACTTCAATTGTTCTTTTAAAAGAATTAGAAGTATCTACTGATTTGGTTCTACTTACGAAAGAACCTTGAACTGGTGTTGCCATTTTTTATCTCCTATACTGATAATGCTCGTTTAAACCACCCAAACAAGAATCTTTCTTGTTCTGGTTTTTTATTCACTAAATCATAATAATGTTTTAATCTATAACAACGAACTCTTTCTAATGATGGTTTGTAAGTTTCAAGTGCTCCTTTTGTACCTGGCCCGAATCCACCATCAACTGCCAAGTCTGCACCTTTTGCATTACATGCTCGTTGTAAAATCTTTACTGCGGTTCCTCTACCTTGATTCACACACATATCAAAAAAGATATGTTTTAGTTGGTCATCAAGTTCATCCACTTTATTTTTATCCCAATAATCTTTCTTATAAATATCTTTTGCACCATCTTCTGTAAGATTTTTTATATCTACATCTGGATAAAATCTCTTTGCAATTCCATAATTTGTTTCACCACCTAAATCTTTTGGGTCGTGAACATATCCACCTTCGTGGTGTAGTGTTACTTCTATAATTTCATCAAAAGTAATTAACATTTTATTTTCTCCTATCAAGTAATTTTTGTTTTTTAACCCACATTTTTCCGATTTTGTTTTTGATGGGTTTTGCCACAAACTTTCTAATAACTTTAGTAACCAATGGAACAAACTTTGCCTCCGCTTCTTTATCGTTCATATGTTTTGAATTATCCACAATTACAAAATTATTTTTAAATAATGCTTGGAATGAACCAAGATTTTTCTGTACATCAGTCCAACTCTTTTCTAATAATTTTGGTGGTAATATTCTATCTCTTAACTGATTTCTATATTGTGCTACCTCTAAAGAAGTATTCACCATCACCATATAAGTATCATATCCATCATCTTCTAACATTTTTTTCATACTTTGTATCTTACCAAAGTCATGACCTGTACCATCAATAATCATTCCTAACTTACCTTCTTGATATAATTTCATTCTTTGTTTAGTAAGTTGTTTTGAGTATCCTCTTAATCCACTATAATCTTCATAATCCGGGTCTGTTAATTGTCTAAATAATTCATCTGGCATTTTGTCTAAATCTGTTCCAAACCCATATTTGTTTAGTAAAAACTTTAATTCTTTATCAGAGTTTACCATTTTCATACCACTCATACTGATATTAAATCTTTCAGGTATACCAAATATCCACCTTGCTACTCTTGTTTTACCACTACCTGGCCCACCTGCTAAGAAGACTGCCTTAAATATTCCCTTATCTTTGACACCTTCTGCAAGAATCATCTTTAATTTTTGGACTAAATCTTTCTTATAGGCATCATAATCTTCAGGTTTAACAAACCCTTTATACCCACCAAGTGATTCAGAGTTCGCACTCTTACCTGTTTGGGATGATTCTAATAAGTCTTTTAATTTAATCATTTAGAACTCCAAATATAGTTTATCAACTATAAATATTAAGTTATGGAAGTTTCGTATCTTCTGTTTCGTCTTCCCCACCACATATTTATAGTACACCATTTTTTTACATCAGAGTCCCAATTTTCTGAATTGAATTCGTATGTGTGGCCACCATTTTTGATAGGTTTATTTTCGTAAATAACCTCTTTGATATTAAAATTAAATGGTACTTTTTTAGGATATTTTTCAAATGGACTTGTAGATATACTATTTTGAAATAAAATTAAATCATCAACTAATGTTACATCTACATTTTTAAACTCACTTGTAATAATACTTCTAAGATTTTTATCAAATTCTTCACGATTTGTTACAATTTTGATAGCAGTTGCCTCTTCATAATCCCAAAAATAATTACCTGTTATCTCTTCTACTTTTCTACCCCAAAGAGTTTCTTTCTTTAAAACTTTAGTTAGAGTATTTTTAGTAGTAGACATTTCTTTTCCTAAGAAAGTATCAGGATGATTTTTCATCCAATTATAAAACTTAGTATAAAATTCTTTGTAAGATATATCGTGTGTTGAACTTAACACTCTTGAAATGTGTTGAGTGAACCCTAAGAAGTGTGCAAACATAAACATCCATCTCCAAATAGAGGCCTCTACATATTCTTCTCTATTCATTGTGTCACTACCAACTACCATGAATTCCTTTTCGTCTTTTAACATTTCAGGATAATCGTGGTGGAAGAATGCAGGTGTTGTTTCAACAATATCAATACCATATTCCTTGACATAACTTGGTTCAAAGAATGGTGTGTTAGGTAATGCAGTCATTGGATATACTCCAACATAATCATGAAATTCCATGTCCATTATTTGAAATATACCATCTTTAAATGTATCAATAGTTTCTTTTGGTAATCCCAAAATTAATTCTACATAACTGATGAGTTTTTTATCTTTATACAAATTGAAAAATTCTTGTAATTTTCCATTATCAACATTTTTTCTTCTCACTGCCTTCAATACATCAGGATTCATAGATTGTAGTGCAATGGTAATTCCTTTCATCATACCTGCCTCTGTAAGTAAGTATGCATACTCAACAACTTTATCTGCCTTTGCCTTTGCCCAATCAACTCTGATGTTGTCAGGATATCCTGTTTTCTCTTTTAGTTTGGTCATGTACTTTACTTGGTCAAGGTGTTCCTTAAATAAACCATAATTAGAATCTGCATTATAGAAAAATTCTACTTTGTTTTTAGATAACCAATCTAATTCTTGAAATATTTTTTCATTAGTTTGTTTTGCAATCTTCTGAAAGTATTTGTCACCAATCTCACAAAATGTACATTGATAAGGACACCCACGAACACTTTCTATCGTACCTTCAAATGCATACTCATGGTCTTTGACTTTTACTAAATCATCAAACAATCCATCTAAATAAGGACTTGGCATTGAGTCAATGTCTTTTAATCTTTCTCTTGGTGGTGTTGTAATTAGTTTATCTAATGGTGGATTAATAGTGATACCATTTACTTTTGTCCAATCTTTATCTATAAGATATCGTAACAATATGTCTTCAAATGTTAACTCACCTTCACCATGAACTAATATATCAATACCAGGATTGTCATCACAGAATTGTTGACATCTATCTCCTTTAGGTGTTCCTTGTCCACCAAAAACAACTATACATTGTGGATTAATTTTTTTTATTTTTCTTATAATAGAAGTATTTTGTACTGAATTCCATACAAAATTAGAAACTCCAATAATATCAGAATCTTTTATTTGTTCAATTATTTTATCCTCATCTTGTCTATAGTACATCCAATCTTCCATTTCTAATGAAAAATTTTCTTTGATAGTTGGATTTAAGCGACAATATCCCCATATCAAACCAGTAGAGTATGGTAACTTTACTTGGTTTGCTGTAATGTCTGATAATTCAAGGAAACTTATTTTGTACATACTTCTTCTATCTCGTCAAATAATTTTTTAAATTGTTCATTTCTCTCACTACCCAATTTCATAAAATGATTGTAATTGTGAACTAATATATCTTTCATATCCGAATACCACTTTACCATTTCATCCTTTGGAATATCTTGTAATCTCTTTACTTCATCAAGAATCATGTTGTATCTTTTTTTATTATCTACTACTTTATCATAAGACTCATCTATAAATGGATGAAAAGTCTTAAAACCAAGATTTCTTAATTCTGTCATTGTGTTAGGTCTACCAAAAGTGATAAATGGATGGAAATTACCCACACATTTCCAAGTCTTTTCGGTTATATAATCACTTCTTCTAAAAAAATTAGATTCTGTAACTATACTATAATAAGTATTTAACCATGGTTTTTTCATATCACCTCTGAATCCATGTATGTTTGATAAGTCTTCATGGTCAATCATTCTCTTTTTAAGTCTAACTGCCTTTTTAATATATCGTTCAAATTCTTTTCTATATGTTTCTTCATCATCATATATAATTTTATATTCTTCAATATAAGTGTCTGTTCTGTTAGGGAATTTAAAATCACCATCTAAGTTAAATTGGAAACTAACTAAGTTATCATCTAATATACCCATTTTAACTAACTCACCAATTAACATAACACGATGTGGATGCATTCTTCTATTAAAACATAAAAACTTGTGGTCTCTTTCCTTACCTAAACTATTTTGAAACTCCTTCAAAGAAACAGAACCAAGTTTACCCTTGAGTTCTTCAGATTCAAAGTTTTCTATTCCCATATTATATTCATGTCCCTTTTCGTACAAAAAGTAGTGATAGTTCATAACATTAAATCTGTCTGTAGTTTGCATATTCTTTTGGTGCCAAGTGTGATGTTGTCTTTTTATACCATGGTTACCACTTGTTAATATAATTATCTTTTTCATTGGTAAATCATTTGATTCACAAATCTGTGCCAATCTTTCAAAAAATGAATCAACTACTAAACCCTCATGTACCATTGTTATTAAAATATAACCATTTGATTGTTTTAACTTTGTCATTGTTGCAGGTGGTATGGCATGTGAAAAATTCCACCCATCATAAAAAGAATTGGGTTTTTGATTAATACCAAATGATTTTTGAAAGTCACCAAAAATTTCAACAGGATATACCCAAGTATCATTTGGTGTGACATCCTTTATATTGACTATTTGATTTTCATAATAATTTCTAAAACTTGAATTATAAACATGCCATGGTTCACCAAAATGTTCTCTTACTGAACTTTCTGAAACATCGTAGTTACCACTAAAGTTTTGTAATACAAACTTTACAATGTCAGGATGACATGCATTAGGTGTTAAAAATGGTCTTTCCCTATCAAATACTATTTTCATATCATCTCCAAAATTCTTTTCTTAATAATATTGTTAAAATATATTTTGTGACCATCCCATTGTACATGTAGATTGTCATCCCAAAAAGGTAATTTATTTTCAACTGCATACTCATACAGACCATCATAATCATTTACAAATTGAAAGTTTTCAAAGTCTATTTGTTCAAATAAATGTTCTGTCTCTTTATATTGTTTGTGTAAAAAATCACCATCCTTATTAGTAAATATATTCTTCATAGTGTGAAAAACATATTTTATTTTATTTAATTTACAAAAAGATTGTACTCTTAATATAGATTCAAAAGTGTTAATAATAGAATATTCATCGGTATAAAAATTTTCATAATATGTGTTCATCCACTCTGCATACTCTTTGTATGTATAACCATCCTTTGATGGAAAACCACCACTTCTCAAATAACCCCAATTACGATTTTCTTGGTTATAGGAAGTATCAAATCCCTCACCTAATCTTAATGGTTCTGTATTACCTTTGTTCTTAGTTAGATGAGGCCATTTATATGTTTCATCATGTGATGCAAATAAATCAGTTCGTATTGGGTCACTCCACATTACCGATAGTATTATCTCATCCGATTTGATATTAGGTATCTTTAATACATTACTTAATGTGTAAATTACTCTTCTTGAAATCAAAGAATTACCTGATGCAGGTTCACCTGTATGATAATGAAATGGAAATTCAAATGATTCTTCAATTGCATTTGTCCAAGTTTTTTCTTGTTCAGTCATAATAGGTAGGTCTGCTCTTTTTGAAAAACTACAACCACCTGTAATTACTCTATAGGTTTTATCTGTCATTATAGTAATCTCCATACTCTACTAATATAGTTGAACCATCTCTACTATAAGCCTTTGTAAACTCATTGAATATGTTTTCTGTTTTATTAAGTTCAACTATTTTGACTTCAGTTAACATCTCTTTTAGTTGTTTGATATAATTCTGAGTGTGTTGTACTCCACCATTTAGTGGTTCACGAGAACCAACTGCAGTTCGTATTATAACTTTTGGTTTCATTTGACCATTACTCATATTTTGAATCTTATCTAAATGGTTTACTAAACTATCCATACATCTAAGTAAGAAGTCCATTCTTGGAAAACAACTAATTGGAACATGTCCATTTAGTGCCATCCCAACACTCATACCCATTTGTATTTCTTCAAATACAGGTAACTCTAATCTCTTATCGTCATCAATATCTTGTAATGTTCCATAAATAGAATTACCACTATACTTAACTGATTGTCCCATAAAAATAGTATTGTCTTTTTTACTCAACCATTCCATAGAACGATTTAATTCATCTTTATACTTCATAATAATTGGTTCTCCATTATCATCTTCTACTATTTGAAATTTCATAGCCATATCATGAAATCCAAATGCAGTTTGTTTTCTGTGTGAAAGAATTGGTTTTGTATGATTACCTAAAGAAAACTCACTTGATAAACTTGGTGATGCAAACTTTAAATCATACTTTTTTAATTCTTCGTAGTTTTCATGTATTAACAAATCTTCATTTTGTTTAAATACCATACCACTTGTTTCATCAAATCTATAAATGATTCCATTTTTACTTTTTGTTTTAGTAAAATAATCAGAAGTAGATTCACAAAACTTTTTTGACCTTAATGTTAATCCACCATTGAAATGTCCAACATCTTCTATAAATTCAGAATTATCATCTTGACACCCATCAGATATCGTATATAATAAATCGTAATCAAGAAACTCATCTTTCCACTTATCAATGTTGGTTATGAAACAATCCCATTGAATCAATAATACATGTTTTGCTTCAAAGTATTTATGTAGATACTTCAATATAAATTCACCATAGTCATGGTAATCCATTGTACCTGTTAAGTGTATCCAATTGTGGTCTTCACATGGATGTGGTGGTTTAATTGGTGAAACAATAGCAAAACTTCTAAAAGGTAGTTTGTCTTCAAATTCTTTTAACACTTCAACACTTTTTTCAAGTCGTGGTATTGAAACTGAGTCACCACACCCATCAATCAATCTAACATCAATATCATATTTATAATCTTTATTTTTATAAACATGATTTATATCAGGATTATAATTGTCTTACCAATAATATCCTTGTGTAAGGTCTTTACTCATAAAGATTTATTCTTTCCCTTTTCATCTGACCACCTGGATTAAAGTGTGCATCTTGTCTAAGATAACTACCGAGTGCAGCTCTTCTCCATTTAGTCTTTGATTTATTAGTCTCTGAACCATGGATTACATGTGAGTGTAAAAATATAACATCACCTGAATTCATTGGTAGATATATTTTTTCATATCTATCTGTCCAAACACCATCAACCCATTCTCCTGGTATGTGACAAGGTTTACCTCGTTCATTTCTCCAATCGTCTGGATTTGTTAATAGTCTATCCTCATCAATATTGATTGGTAGACATGACTCCACTTGTGAACCAGGATAAACATATAGACATCCATTTTCTTCATCACTATCATCAACGGCACAAGATGCATTTATAATGTCACCTCTGTTTGCATGAGAGTAAAAAATGTTTTGGTGAACATCTCTACCCAACTCACCTGGTGGTTTAAAATACATCCAAGTTTGTAATCCATCAACTTTACCACCAATTAGTGTTTCAAGTATTTCTAAAGTTCGTGGGTGTCTCCACAACTTATCAAATAACTCTGAATCTCTATGTGTATATGCATATGGTCTTGTGTTATCATCTTCTTCTGAAGTTTTCCTTAATTCAATCAATCTATTACCTTCTTCTCTATATTCATCCATTACTTCTGTAGAGAAAATATTTTCTACATAATAACCATTCTCTTCATAAAAAGAAAGTATTTCATTATTCGTCATTTCCGTACTCCTGTTTATACCAATCTATTGTCTTTCGTATTCCCTCGGACAATGAAGTCTGTGCTTCCCATTGGTATTTATTTTTCATTTTATCAGAACTTATTTTTCTGATTGGTATCATAGATGGTTTTCCACTAATGTGTTCTATTGGTGCATCGTAATTATCTACTTCCATACAGATATCTAATATTTCATTAACACTATAACTTGTGTTAGAACCAATATTAACTACCTCATATTTGTCTTTACAATTTTCCATCACATTAACTAATCCATCTACAAAATCTTCTATGTATATAACATCTCTAATATCTTCACCATCACCCCAAACTTGAATTGGATTGTGTTTATCAATTACTTTTCTAATTGTTGCAGGTGTAACATGACATTTATCAAAGTCCCATTTATCATGAGGCCCATAACAATTACCTGGTCTCACTACTATACAATCCATACTCGGTGATAATTGATTTGAGTATAAATCACACAATACCTCACCATACCTTTTCATCCAACCAACTGCATGATAAACTGGATAAGGTTCTTCAAATATGTTCCAAGTCTCATCAACCAATTTATCACCACTTGGTGGATATACGGTTGAACTACTAATGAAAACATATTGTGCAACACCACTAAAGTATGATGCCTCTATTAATTGTGTATTTACAATTACATTTGGTGTGACATGAACCAAAGGTGACTTTACGGTATCAACTGCATTTGAAGTATTTGCAGAACAATTAACTACCACATCCATACCTTCTGTGATTTCTTTACAAAACTCCATATCTCGTAAATCACCATAAAAGTATTCCACACCCTTTACTCTTTTATTGTTTTTATGTATTGTTCCAAATACCTCGTGTCCATCTTTTAATAATCTTTCTACAAGATTATATCCTATTAGTCCTGATGTTCCTGTTACTAAAATTTTCATTTATATTTCCCTTACATTTAATATTTTTTCTAAATCTTGATATACTTTTGGTGTTTCATTTAAAACTATATCAAGTATTTTATTTCTATTATGTATGAATTTATCTTCCATACTCCAATAAATCTTATGTAGTTCTTCTTTGTCAAGTTTCATTACTCTGTCTATTTCTGATAAAACCATTTTTAATCTTTTTTGTGGGTCAAACTCATTGTCATAACTCTCATCAAATAACTCAGAAAAAGTTTCAAATCCTAACTCTTTTAATTTTTGTAAACTACCTTTTGCATTTACTATTAGAAATGGATGATATGACCATAATGCATTTAAAGTTTTTTCAGTTAAAAATATAGGATAATGTATACAATCACGAAACCCATTTGGTTCTAAATTCATTTCATAGTTTGTTTCACAAACAACACTAAAATATGTACTATTATAGAAATCATAATTAGGACTATATCTACTTTCAAAACTTTGTGTTGTATCAAACTCTTCCCAATCTAATCTAATTGGTAGTTGTTTTAAAAACTTTTCATTGTAATATTTGTATAATTTAAAATTTTTCAACATTGTTGGATGAAGTACATTTTTATCAAAATCAGATAGGTCTGTATTAAAACTAACCAATCCTTCTTTATCATACTCATTTTGAAATAGATGAGTTTGAACAATAAGTCTGTGTGTCATTGGATTTGCAACAAGTGATAAGATTTTATGTTCTCTTAATTCACGATTTGGTTTTAAAAATAAACCATCGGATTCATATAATCTATTATAAGAACCACCCATTCTATTAATTGTATTATCTCTATTTATAAATTTATTTACACCAAAATAAACAAATGATATATAATCATTATCATAATAGTTAAATGGTATAAAATTTTTAACTTTATCAACCATAAAATCTTTTGATGTTTCATCACGAAGTTGTTGTAAGTCCTCAGGCGAGTCAATCCAAGAAGTATAACATTTCTCAACATTCATTGTGGTTAAAAATAAATTAATTTTATTAGGATGAATATCAAATATATAACAAAACTTAAATAAAAAATACCATCTTGTTCCAATATCAGAACCTTCTCCTAAACCATCTATGTATATTTTGAAATCATGGTCTGTATTTTCTAATAATTTTTTCATTCCTTCTATATTTTTCTCACTATCGTCTTGTAAAAAATATTTATCTACATCAAACAAAGACATTACAAGTACTTCCCAATCTTTTTCTTCCCATATATTAGTCTCTGTTTCTTGTGGATGAAAAGTTTTTATATCCATTCGTGAATCACGAGTAAAAAAGATTCTAAATAAATTATCAGTATAGGCATCAAATTTTAAAACTTTCATCTTACAATATCCTCTATTTGTTTTTGTATTCTTTTAATTTGAAAATCATTGTTAAAAAAGTGGTCTACATTGTGTAGTATGTTATTTTTTGTTTTTTTAATTTCATTAGAAAAATCAGAATCACTCATTTGACAAAATCTTCTTATTTCTTTTGTAGCATACTTAAGTCTTTTTCTCCAAGTAGGAAGAGTATCATATGATTCATCAATTATATCATCATAAGTTGCATATCCAAATTCTTTCAATCTACTTAACATACCTTTATTACCAATCATAAAAAATGGTAATCCAAAATATATTGGTCTTAATGTTTTTTCTGTAAAAAATAATTTATCCTCATGGTTTGATTCACTCTCAGTTACAATATCCATATTGTAATTACTATACAATGGTAATAAGTTTTCTTTATGTGCATACCACCATTTACTATCTGCATAAACATAGTTTATATGAAAATCTTTATGTTCATCTGATTTCATATTATGCCAACCAATTACATCTTCACCTTCTGTTATATTTTTAACATAATCCTCTACATTAGTTTTAAAATTATATTTATCTATTGGTAAATTATTTTCTAATAATGAATAATCTATATAGTCACCTAAATTATTTCTACCGATAAACTCAATTAGTGCATGACGATGTGGTTTTAATCTACCATTCATTGAAAGAAATCTTTTCTTTTTTATCTTATCTACATTTTCACTTATATGTTTGAGAACTTTATTTTTGTACTTAGGGTCAAAACTATTTCTAACACAAAGTTCCATAAAAAAACCACTCAAAGTGTTTATTTCTTTTTTGATATAATTTTTCTTTACAAAAAGTTTATAACTTTCAGTAAGACTACAATCTCCCATAACTAAGATAAACTTGTTTTCTGGTAAATTATTCTCTTTCAAATATTTATGTATGTCTTCAAACACAACATCATTTGATACTTCCATTTCATGATACATTATAATATAATCATATGAATCACTCGGAATATTATTAACATACAAATCTTCAAATCTCATATACTCAACTTTATGTTCAGGAATAAGTTCATTAAATATTTGTTGAAAAATATACCTATTAATCATCAGATAAGTCCTTTAATAAACTTGACAATCTATCTATTTGTGCCCAAGATAATTTCTTTGCATTCTGTACATTATGTCTTAACTTTGCTATAGTCTCTTCACTATAATACCAAGTGTGTAGTTCAGTTAAACTTTTTGATGAAAGTCTTTTTACTTCCATACATGCCTTAGACCATCTTGCCTTATCATCTTTTATATCGTCATAAGTTTCATCAATCTTATCAAAAAAAGTTTGGAACCCAAATTCTTTTAAAACTTTTAAAAATCCTTTTGGGCCTAACACGATAAATGGTTGATGACTTAATATTGGTTTCCATATTTTTTCATCCAAAAAGTCATCATGACTTCCTGTAAAGTTTGGTAATGCAACTACACTAAAATATGAATCAAAAAACTTTGGATAGTTAATTTGGGTTGGGTCTAATATTGAAAATCTTCCCCAACTTGGGTCACCATCAAGATATATGGGTTCAGTAGTTTTAGTATAAGAATAATAAAACTTTGGAAACAAGTTGTTTGACTTTATAAATTTATATAAATAATCTCTATGTGGTTTCTTTTCTCTATTTAACGACATGAAATGTTTACTTCTTAAAAAACTTTTACCTTGTTCAAATAACTCAGTTGATACATCTATATCATTTCTTTCTACCATATGTGATAATAAATAATTAAAAACATTCTCATGTTGTTTTATTCCATATTGTGGTATATCTGTTGATATGGATGGTGTAATTATATAGACTGGTCTATTATTAACAAGTTCTGTATTTGTTGGGCCCCAACCTAATGCAGAATCATCAACTATAATCACAATAGGACACAAGATATTTTTTAATTTTTCATGTAATTTACCTTTATGAAAATCTTGTGTTAATGGTTCTCCATTGAGAATTAAAACATCATCTTCTTCATGTTCAAATTCTAAATCTACAATCTCTTTAGTTTTGACATCTATCCACTTCAATGTTGTTTTTAACAACTTAGGAAACATATCTCCATTATCTAATATGTAAATCATTTTTGTAACTCCTCATAATATTCTATTGTTTCTGTTAAACCCATTTGTAATGTATATTCTCTTTCAAACCCATATGATTTCATTCTATCTGTATTCATTTGTCTTCTCATATCACCATTTGGTTTTGTCAAATCATACTCTATCTCTGTTCCAAAGTATGTTCCAATCACACTGGCAATATCTGATATTCTAACTTCTTCACCACTACCAAGATTCACAACATCATTCACTCTATTCTGAACCATATGAATCATTCCACGAGCTACATCTTTTGAATATATGAAATCTCGTATTGGTGTTCCATCTCCCCAAACATTCAACACTTTATTATGATAACCTTTTTTAATCATTGATGCAATCACGGTAGATTCATCACCAAAATTATCAAAAGGGCCATAAATGTTTGATGGTCTAACAATGGATATATTTTTATAATCATTTGTAATACTAACAGCTTCACAACTTAACTCTCCCATTCGTTTTATGTATGCAGGGATTTTATCATTGTCACTTGGAACTTTATCCCATACATCGTCTTCATTATAAAATTCACTTGGTGGATAAACCCCAACTGAACTTGTGTAAAGAAACCAATCAGGTTTCCATCTACCAACTGCACGAATCACATTCGTATCAAATTGTAACATTGGTAAGTAATCTTCTGGTCTTTCCTTTACTCTCAAAGGTGAACCCTTAATACCTGCCAAGTGATATATGTGGTCATAATCTGCAATGATACTCGTGTTACTACTATGAGTCATATCTAACCCATAATACTTTGCGTTACTTGGTAAATCTTGTGGTATGTTGTAATCTTTATCAACTACACCAACCTTTCTATAAATCTTTGAACACAACTCAACAAGTTGTCTTCCTACCATTCCTCTTCCACCTATTATCAATGCTTTCATTTTATCTCCTTTAGTAAATGTTTAAACCATTCTTCATTTCCTTTGTCATTTGGATGGCCATCATTCTGTGCATATAAACTTGTATCTTTTTTATTTTTTACTAATTCTGAATATCTACCACCACAAAATTCTTCCCATGATTTATCAAGAAAAATATTATAAACATATTCAAATTCAGGTGAATGTTTTTTAGTTAAATTTTTTAAATCACCAATTGAATTAAAGAAAATAAATTTTGGTAATATTCTTGAAAGTGATAAAATATATCTATTTGTATTATCAAGTAATACTTTTTCGTTGAAGTAGTTTCTCCAATAAAATTCCCAATGTTTTAATTCTTCCTTTGTGTATTGGTCTTTATTTGTATTTTCAAAAGTTGCAACATCTATTTTTTTGTACTCGTTATTTAAATCATCCCAATATTCAAATCTCGTAGATTCAGTCCAACCGATTAAAAATAAAGTTTCATTTACTTTATCTTTATTATTATTTATCCATTCGGTTACTTTTCTAAATATCATTTGATTAGAACCACCACCTTCTGCAAGATTGATATCTTCTAAATTATATTTAGATGCCATCAAAGTTGAAAGACGATTCTTTTTATCAGAAGTACCATATCCCTCAACCCAACTACATCCACAACTCACTAAATATTTCATTTTTTAAACTCACTTCCAAATGCAGGTAATTCTCTTACACTACTTAAATCAACTTCTTCTAATAGTTCACCCTTTAATATTATACCATTGACATAGGCTCCCATATTATAACCTACTTCAGAGTTAGGTTTCTTCCAATGTAACCACTTTGCCTGTGGTAAATTAAACATTACATCACCTTTATCAAAATATTCATAGACTGCCTTAATAACACCTGCATGTATGTTAGGATAAATGTTACCATTATGATGTTGATATCCAACACCATCTATAGTGTCTTGTTCTAAATGTTTATTATCCAATTCAAAAACCCTATTTAAATTATAATCACCAGAGTAATCATCACCACACATAAATCCATTGACTTTTAATTTAGGATAACCAAGTTCTATATCTTTTTTTACTATAGAATATTCGTGTGCACCATCAATATGAAATATATCAATTGAATCATCTTCAATATCTTTAATTAACTCATTAGAATTACCAACTCTTAAATCAATACATTTTCTATTATTAGGATGTATATTACTCCAAAATAATTTTTTATTTTCTTCAATATGTTCTTCGTCATACTTTATATCATTATCTTCAGTTACAGATACATTACCCTTGAACCAATCAATTACAATTAATTCACCACCCCAATTTGAGACTACCTCTGCAATTTGATTTGTTTCATGACCATTCCATGCACCAATCTGAACTACTCTGATATTTTCTTTACCAAAAACATTGATTAATGATGAAGTCCAATATGTTCTGGTAGAACCTATTATATTTTTCATCTTACCCACTCTGTTAAAAATTTTAGATGATTTTCATATACATTATGATAAAAGTCATTGATAAAATATTCATGATTGTACACCATTTCTTTCTTATGACTATAAGTCAATTTATGTAATTCTTCTCTTGACATATCAGTCAATCTTTTGATGTTATCATAAATCATTTTAATTCTCGTAGGGCCATGTTTTTCTTCATCAAAACTATAATCAAACATGTTATCATACATTTTGAACCCTTGTCTTCGTAATGCCTTAATACTTCCTGGTTCTGAAACAGGCAGAAATGGTGTTCCAAGTGCAAGTGGTCTGTAAACCTTTTCAGTAAATACAGGACCAGGACATTTATCTTGGTGAAACCCACCTGAATATGTTTCTGCACATACATCAAAGTAAACATTTAAATAAGAAATAGGATTGTAGTATGGGCCATATGTACTATCATAGTGAGTCAATGTTCTTTTACCTTCATCTTCTAATGCATGTTCATATGCATGTGCCAAGGTCATTGAATCTGAAATTCTTGCAGTGGTATAATCTAAATTGTCTAAAGTATCTTCTTGTTTTAATCCTATCATATCATGTGATAAAGGTAATACATCTCTAATTACATCAATATAGTTTCGTTTAAACTCACTATGGTCTTTTAGATTATTATTCGCATGACATATTTCGTAAATATTAAAAGACCTATCTGCAAAAGACGCATCTCCCATTGATGGAAAAAATATATTACCATCCTCACCTATATCTTGAAACGAACAAAAACCCTTTTTATGAATTTTTGATTTTACTAATTCTGCCATCAGTATAACTCTTGCAACTCTTGGCATAAAATTATTAAACATAAAATGTTTTGGTCTTAAAAAGTATTCTTGATTTACAATTAATCTTGACCATAAATTATCATTTGCTAATTTTTGAAAAGATTCCCATGCATTATTCATATGTAATGGTAATACTTTTACCTGTATATCTTTTGAATGTTTTTCAAATAGTTCATCAACAAGTTGGTCACCATCTGTATATAAGATTGAACTATGTGGTATCTTTATTTTATCAAGAAATTTAAATAGTTCATTCAATGGTTCACCTTGACCAATTCTTTCTTCAGGTGTACAATCAAACCATATTTTTGCAATACCTTTTCTTATATTCTCTGTGTGTTTACTATCAAGACCTTCAGTAAATACATATTTCATTTGTCTTGTTGGGCCTGGTGTTGATGAGTCTGGTTGATATTCTACATAAATCAAGTAAGGTTCATTTGTATTTAAAGTGTCTTCACTATGATGTACTTTAAATTTTCCATTATCACTACTACCACCGAAATAATAATACATTTGGGATAATGCATTACCATATTTTGATTCACAATCTACAGGATATAAAAAATCATGAGTGTCATAATCTATAGTAATCTCTTTACTTTTTTTTGGTCGTTTACCATCCATAAATTCATTGAAAGAAAGTTCTTGTGATGAGTATTTAAATGCTAATATATTAATCATAGTTTCTCCTAAAACATTACCCAAGTACCTGTACCATGGTGTGGGTAATCACTTTTGTATTGGTAATAAATTACATCGTTTGGTACTTCTTGTTTTTTACCCCAAGTCTCATCTGTAGGTGTATTTGTAGATAGATTATTGTCCTCAACAACAAACTCAATAGGTAAGTCATTATTACGAGCATATTTATACACTTCGTGAAATATCCCACTTTCAAATGTCATATCTCCAACAAAACACCAAACCTTTGGTAATCTACCTTCTATTGTCTCTTCTTCATTTAAGTCTAATGATTTTGCAACACCTAAAGCGATTGGTAGTCCACCACCTACAATAGAAGTTGAATAAAATTTTCTCTGATAATTAAGTGGTGGTTGTTTTTCATCTTCACTATAAAAATGATTTACACTCATACTCTTACCACTAACGATTTCACGCATTAAAGTCTCTTTATCAATACCATGAAGTAATGCATGATAATGATTTCTCCAACTACTGAACACCCAATCTCTATCACTTATATATTGAAATATTTCTATCAATTGTTCTTCATTATTAGAACTTAAATGTACAGGTGCAGTGATATCACCATTATTATACTTTTCCTTAACTTCTGTCTCAAAGTTTATTAAATCATTTTTAGTTAAAGTTATATCTCTAACCTTTCCACTATCAATAATATATTTAGGTATCTTTACCATTTTTATCTCTCCTACTTAATATTGGATTGTCTATTGGCCAATTTATTTTTAACATTGGGTCATCCCATCTGACTGATATTTGTTCTTCCCAATCTACATACTCATCAGGATATGATTGAGTATAATGAAACACACATTCATCAGTTAAACATAAATGTCCATTTAGAAAACCTGGTGGAACTAATACACTTTTACAATTTTTATCGTCAAGTGTAAAACTATCCCATTCCAAATATGTTGGACTATCCTCACGATAATCAACAACTACTAAATAAAATGCACCATACGCACATGTAATATGTTTCCAAGTTACATCGTCTCCATGTAAACCACGAAGTACATTTTTTCTTGAGTTTGTAAATTTAGATATTTTATTTGTAGGTGTATCCATTGGCCATTCCCAATGTGTCCACATTGTTCCACGATAATCTGTGTGTGTTTCTGGTTGAAATATCTTAATATCATTTAAGATTTCACTTCTTCTTGATGAATAATTAAACATTATAATGATGCTCCATAACTTAGTGGAAACGCATTTCTATAGTGTGAACTTTCGTGTGGGACAATCATTTGATATGCCTTTATCAATTCTTCTATCCCATTGTCTAAACTAAAGTTTGGTTTCCATCCTGTTGATTCTATTTTTTTATTACTTACTATGTAATCTCTTTTATCAGGGTCTACAAAATAATCTGAATAAGTTACCGAAGTATCAGGAATATATTTTTGTATTCTTTCTACTAATTGTTTCTTATTTATATTTGTATCTGATAATCCTACATTGAATATCTCGTTTTGATATTCATTATACTTTAATGTCATATAACTAAATACTGATGCCACATCTTGAATGTGAACAAAATTACGAACAAATTCTTTTTCAAAAATAGTAATATATTTATCGGTTAATAATTTATAAACAAACTCATTCACTAATAAATCCAATCTCATACGACTTGACACACCAAATACGGTCGCCAATCTAAAAGTTATTCCATTACTATTGTTCTTTATATAATCTTCTGAATTACATTTTGTAATACCATAATGACTGATTGGTGTTAATGAATTTGTCTCATCTACTTCACCTTTATTTGTTCTACTACCATAACCACTATTAGTATTTGGATAGAGTATTTGTTGATTTGGTGATAAATTATCTACGATGTTTTTGATTTGATTAAAATTGACATCGGTTGCAAGTTGTTTGTCTTTTTCACAACTTGGAAAACCGACAAGAGCGGCAAGTGGAATAATAACATCATGTGTTTTTACTTGTCCAAGTAATAAGTTTTTGTCACGAACATCACCATAGATAAAATTAAAACCTGGTTTACCAAATAAATCTAATAATGATGTTTGATTATACATCAAATTATCAATCACGGTAACCTCGTGATGTAACATTAGTTGTCTTGTGATAACTGAACCTAAATATCCAGCTCCACCTGTTATTAATATTCGCATAAAAAAGCCTCCAATAAATAGAGGCATCTATAATAGTAAAACTATTTAAATGCCACCCTTGTTTTATAGTCTAAAGTAGTGGGTTAGGACTTTCTCCGAAGAGTGTTAGCACTACCTGACTTATATATAAATATTAGTAATCATCAAAATCTTCACTATAATTTAATATTTCAAAGTCTTTTTTATATAAATTATAAACTATTTCTTTAGTATTGTCATTATAGTAATCTTTCCAATTTGGTAAATATTTTTCTGATGGATTTTTTGATTCTTCTAATGTTCTTCCTTCATACCTGTAGTCATCAATTTTTTGATTTCCATCTTCATTAAAAATATTATTAAAAGTTTTTGAGTTATGAAGTTCTGTTAATCTGACTTTTGTAAATTCTTCGTGTGGCATAATACCAAACTCATTCCACATTGGATGTGCATGACCATCTTCTATTTCACCTGATTTAAATTTAATACAAAAATCTTGAAAACTTTCTTGCCAATCTTTTTGAGTCATATCTTCTAAAGTAGTTTTTAATTTTATAGGTCTGTACTCTTTGTAAGTTGGTTCAATTTCATAAAAGTATTTTATCTGATTGTTACCTCTATGTAGTTCACTAATTTTTTGACCAAATGTCCAACATGATAAAAATCTTGAATATGGGTTTCTTGTTACACACAATTTATGTAAGTTGTTCCAAACTTGTTTATCTATTGATTTATAAAACCAAGAAGTTTGTAAATGATGACCATCTATACCAAAATGTCTAAGTCCTTTTTCTGGATATGACCAGTATAAACAATCTCCAATATATGTTGAACCAGCCTTATTACCGACTATAATTACAGAGTTCAGAGTTGAATCAATTTGTTGTGGATTATTATGGTTATCTATACTATAATTTTCTTTTATTGTATAATATATCATTAAAATACCTTTACATTATATTTTTTTTCAAACAAGACACCATCTTGATAGGAATTTACTATTGGTTGTCCCTTAATATTTAGACTTGTATTCAACACCATTGGACAACCTGTCTCTTCATAAAACTTCTTTATCAAATTATAATAACCAATGTTATCATCTTTACTTACGGTTTGAACTCGTGATGTCCCATCCACATGACATATCGCAGGATACTTATCAGGATACTTACACTTTGCAACATACTGCATAAACTGAGATTTCTTTGTAGGCATTTCAAATATCTCATGTGCATGTTCCTCTAATACACTTGGTGCAAATGGTCTGAATTTCTGTCTGTTTTTAATCTCGTTCATTTGGTCTTTTATATTTGTCCCTCGTGGGTCTGCCAATAAACTACGATTACCTAATGCTCTTGGCCCAAACTCCGCTCTACCATTTGCAACACCAACTATGTTACCCTTTAGTAACTCATCCATTACCTCTTTTATTGGATACTCTCCCTTGATATCATATCCTAAAAAACAATTATTAAAATTTATATGTTCACCCAAAATTGAAGATGCACACCCTAATGAACTACCACCATCACCAGGATTAGGTAATATCCAAAGATTAGGATACTTCTCAACAATCAAACTATTTGCAACACAATTCAATGCAACTCCACCACCATAACAATAGTTATCAGTTTCAGGAACTACTTCTTTTGCCTTTTCAAATATCTTTAAGATTTCCTCTTCACATATCGCCTGAACATTAGCTGCGATAGTGAACTTCCATTCATCTGAACCATCATCTGGATAATAAAGACTATCCCAACCTAAACAACCTCTATGTAGATTTTCTTTTAATTTCAAGTCAAGTCCTTTAACAAAGAAATCGTCATACAACTCGTTCATTATGTTTCTATCTAACTTACCCCATGCAGCCATTCCCATAAGAATGTATTCATCTTCTTGTGGTTTTAATCCTAATCGTTGAGTCATGGCACTATACCAAAGACCAAGTGAGTTTGGATAATTTACAGAATATCTTTTCTCAAAGTGTGAACCCCATGCATACCAAATTGTCAAAGTTTCCCATTCACCAATAGCATCAATAGTAATAATACATGCCTCATCATATGGACTTGAGTAATAACTTGCAGCAGCATGACTTTCATGATGTCCAACATAATGGTCTATCTTATCAATACCAAATTGTTTCAGATATTGTGATGGTAAGTTTCCACTTTGAAATACTTCACCATATTGTCCTGCCCATAATTGTCTTGATTTCTTTAACCAAGGTTTTTCAAACCAAACAACCTTATCCCACTTACCATATCTTTTGGCATCAGAAATCATCTCTTGATTTAACAAATGGTCATTTTTTATACCACTATATCTTTCTGCATGACCTGCAAACAATATCTCCTTACCATCAAGTAAAGTGATACATGCATCATGGTTAAGTGCGTTAATTCCTAATATCTTCATATGTATTTTTAATTTTATTTATTATTATATCTGACATAAATTTATGTCCTTTTACATTTGGATGATAATCATCTTCACTTATTATGTATTTACTATCACTCCAACCAACCTGTTTACTTATATCATTTGGTATAACATTATCAAAATATTTATTTAAGTCTAATGCCATACTCCAAGGTGCAAAAGATAAGTATTTAAGATTGTACTTATCTAATATACATTTTGTTGAAAAGTATATTTTTTCTGCTTCATTTTCAAAATTTTTATTATTTAAAAAATGAACAATAAATGATTCCCACCATTTTTTATCTGTATATTCTGGCATTTCTTCCCAATTATCTATCTTACCATCAGTAAATTTAATCCAATTGTTTTGAACTTTGTCATAAGTTTCCCATCTATGTATTGTTGTCCAACCAAATAAAAAAAGAGTTTCATCTAATTTATCAGGATTATTCTTAACCCATTTGTAAAAATTACGATATATGTGATTATTTGATGCACCACCCATTGATAAATTTATATCTTCAAGTGATAACTCCTCACTAACAAATTTAGAGTAATTACTTTTTATTGTTTCTTCTGTGGTTCCCTTTGACCAACTATCACCTAATGTAACCAAATATTTCATTTGTAAATAAATGGGTCTCTTTTTTTAATCTCACGAAGTCTCTTTTTAAAAAGATACCATCTTTTAATTTTATTATAATATTTTTTTATTAACTTTATCATATAACATCACCTTTTTTAATCTTAGAAAATTCTTTCCAAAGTTGTTTTAATTCAGGAAACACTCCTAATATATTAGTGTTTCTTCTTTTGTCATGATTAGTAAAAAACTTATAAAAGTCATATCTGTTTCTGTTTAATGTTTTTTTAGGTATATCTGATTTTGACCAATCATAAATTCTTTGTAACTTTTCCATTTCCATATGTGAAAATACATCATCAGACTTATTTTCAAAACCCTTTTCTTGAATCTTTCTCATCAAGTCAACTTGTTTTTGTATTAACTCTTTAAATTCATCTGATAATATCTGTACACTTTGATGTGATGGATGTCTCAAATACGAAATATCCGCAACTACTGAATTAGGTGTATATCTATCAGTTGAGTTAAACTTGTCTTTTAATAAATATAGTTGTTCAATGAATATATCAAAATTAAATACACTTAGTGCATTATAAGTTACCATAAATGTTAATGATGGTTTTTTCAACTCTGTTAGTGTTCTCTCACAATTTTTCCAAAACTTTCTATAATCTAACCCATGTCTGATATACTCTGCCTTCTTTCCCCAACCATCAATACTTGTGAATATTTGAAAATCTTTTACTAATCCCTTTTCTGTAATAATCTTTACTTTCTCAATAAACTTATTCATCAATTCGTCTGGTGCACCCATATTAGTATTTACTGATAATACAAGGTTCTTGTTAGGTTTATCAGTCTCTATAATGTAATCTAATACTTTAAATGTATCTCTTGATAATAATGGTTCTCCACCTGTAATTCTAAATGTGTGTAAATCTTGATAAAGGTCTGGCCACCATTTCCAAAATGCCTCTACATATGGATTTGGTTCATCTTTTGGAATTGGTAATAAGTCCAATTCCTTTAATCCACCCAATGAATTAAATTTAGTAGTAGTTGGATAACCACCATGTTTTTTTGCTTCTTGCATCCATTGTGTTGAGATGTGTGGTGCACAATAACTACATTTAAAATTACATGCACTTGAGAATACAACCTCTACATATGTTGGGTTTACATTCTCTCTCCAATCAAGTAAATAATTTTTACCATCTTTTTCATGTTGAACTTTATCCCAAAATGGTTTTGCCCATGATTCATTACTCTTTAATATCCTATCACTAAATATATCACTATTATCTTCTACATTCCAACAATAATCACATTCAGATGGTCTTTGGTCTGTTAACATTTCTTTACGAGCATGTTTTTTATACCAAGTATTATGTAGTGCACTTGGATTCTTTTTAATTTCTTCCAAAGGTATTTTATGTGTTCTTGGATGGTGACATGAATGTGTATGTCCATTTTGTAGATGAATAGTAACTTGCATCCATTTTGCAACACACATTCCACAACCAACTGAATCTAATTTTCCTTTGGTTTTATTTAATTCATGAATATCTTTCTGTGCTTGGGTTATTGCCATTCTGGTATATTATCATGTTTACATATAAAATTAATAAAATCATGACGACCTATTTTATCTACTGAATCTACTTCGTACTTTAAATCTGTCAATCCATCTTTTTTTGTATCCCAAAGTCCATATTGAACTTCAGTAAAAAATCTTTTTTCATTTCTACTTGTGTCTTCTTGAAATACGAATCTATTATTAACAATACCATTGATTGGATGTTTTAGTGATTTGAATCTACCATTTCTACGATGTGGTACAATAGTGTGAGATATATCATCTAAGTTTTCTGTAGTAACTTGACATCCATGATTTATACCATGATTGTTATTACCACTAATATCATAAACATAATTTTCATCTACATTAGAAAACTCATAATGTAATACACATCCATCATAATCATTACAATTTGTAATATCATTACTATAAAAATCTTTTATTTCACTATCATCAAGTACCCGATTCCACATACCAACTTGTGCAACTTTACCATAAAAGAAATTACTTGGACTATTTTCGTTTGGATTCTTAACTCCTAAGTAATATGGAACACCACCATATCTTTTTGCATTTCCATTCATAATTAATGGTGATTCCACACCATGTCCAAATCTTGCATCACTTTCTTCACCATTTAAATAAAATCTCAATGAGTTGTTTTCATGGTCATGTGTAATCATCAAATGACTCCATATATCAGGATTTCTTTTCAACCACATATAATTATGTTTATTTTTAAAGTCATACATTGAAAATGAAAAGGCTCTTGAATTATCATATGCAAATCCCATCTGATATCCTGTCCTACCAAGTATGTAATTATGAATATATTGTCTGTTTTGTAAGTCTCCAATCAAATACATTGGTACATCAAAGTTATCATAAGGTTTTACTAATATACTCCAAGTAAAACTTTCTGTTGTCAAGTCTCTCAATGATACAGATGGTGGTATTTCAACATAAGAATCTAACCCATCAAACTCAAGTGAATTAATCATTGTATTAGTCTGTGGTAACTTGTCATTAATTACATAGTCTTCTTGTTGACATCTCCATAATAGGTCATCATCTTCCATACCCCAATTCCAATAATCATTTGAGTACCCATTAATATTTTCAAATTGTTCTTTTGTAAATAAAATAGCACCACCAAAATATTGTATTGATGGTAACATATAATCAAATTGACTTATATGAACTGCAAGATGTTGTGGGTTGTCTGAAGGATAACTATAATCACAAGTCTCATCTTCTGGTACCATATCAATATCATGAAAACAAAAGTAATCAAAACCTTCTTTTAATGCCTCATTGAAAGCAATGTTCTTTGCAGTACCACGATTAAATCTTAGTACCGTATCTGGTTCTATTTGATTTGCAATAAAAATTTTAAATTCTATATCAGGATGATATTTTTTCATAAAATCTTCCATATGTGGAATGAATGTATCTAAATGTTCTTTTCTTCTATAATGTGGAACACATATTGCTAATTTTTTACTCATTATCTATACTCACAAAGTTAATTTTTGCTTGACTTTCTTGGTTTTTTATTGTATATTTTAATGTGGATAGTCCATCTTCTTTGTAATCATCTATACCTGTTCTTACAAAATTAAAATATCTTATCTGATTATCTCTTGAACGCCAGTCTTTGAATTTAGTTTTTGACCATCCATTTTCATCATGGTCTAAACAAGTGAACTTTCCATCTCTTCTTGTTGGTAGTGATTTCTCTTCACCCAATACTAATTCTTGTTTTTTTCTGATAGCACCTTCTATATGACCATTATGATTATACTTTGACTTATCAATAACTCTTTCATTTTTTATATTTTCAAAATCAAATGAACAGAATAAATCATCTACAAATGAATATTCATTTTTTGGTTGAGAAACATCCCATGGAACACCTTCATTAAATAATTGTCTAACTGCTCTTCTATCTACGGTTCTTCTCCACATACTAAATTGTGCAATGTTACCTTCAAACCAATTATTATCTCGTACTGAGTTTGGGTCTGTACAACCTAAGTAAAATCTATCACCCTTTATCTCTCTTAAATTTCCAAAATATGATGTAGGTGAATTTTGAACTTCATTACCATTTACATACATTTGTAGTGTTTTTGTTGGTGCATCAACACAAACAACTATATGATTCCATTGTTCTGACATCTTATGACTTACAACCCTATACTCATCGTGGTCGGTATTCCATACACCATATTTATATTGTTGTGCACTTGTCCAACATAATCCTGTGTGATATCCTGGTTGTGCAAATATATGAAACTCATCATAATGTTTTTGATTGTCTATCTCTATCAAATCTGATGGTTGTACCCAAACTTCAAATGAATATGAACCTCTTGTTAAGATTTTTTGCCATAGTGGTGATGTCTTAATACTAATGTAATCACCTTTTTTAAAGTCCATTGACCTAACAAAAGGATTTGTTAATTGTTGAGTAGATACAATATCTTCCTTTAAAGGTAGACCTGCAGTTCTACATCTATATAACAAATCATCATCTTCAAAACCCCAACCCCAATATTCGTTAGAGTATCCATTTATTAATTCAAAATGTTGAACAGGAAACAATGTTACCCCACCAAAGTATTCAGGATATGGTAGTTTATATTTGTTATTAGATAATCGTGTTGATAATTGTGTTGGTCTGTCTACCCATGAATAGTCACATGAATTATCTTCAGGTAACATATCTACATCGTGAAAGCACACATAATCACACTTGGCGTTTTTTGCCAGTGTGAATCCGATGTTACATAACCATCCACGATTAAAAGGTAATTTATTATCTTGATTTACAACAAATACTTCATAATCATCAATTGAAGTTTCTTCAAGATGAGATTCTATCTCTGGTATAAATCTTGATAAATGTTCTTCTCTATCTCGGTATGGTACAATTATACCAAGTTTTGCCATTATTTTTTACTACCAAATATACTTTTTAGTACACCACCATCTTGTACTGGTTGTTCAGTAGGTGGTTGTTGTTGTATAGGTGGTTGTTGTGGTTGTTGAACTGGTTGATTTGGTTGTGGTGATGAGTTTAATCCCATTTGATACATTTCCCATAACTTCCAATCAATAGCTTCCAACTTTTCTTCTATACTTGTCAATGCCTTTAACAGAAGTGCAAAATTATCACTACCTGTTAATCCACTATCAAGTGCATCTCTTGCATCTTTGATATCAGTATTTTCTGTTTTTTTCTTTGTTGCCATGTTTATCTCCTTAGGCCTGTATTGTTAATATTGAATGTTTATCAAAGTATTGTTCGGTTTTTAAAACACGAAACCTACACTCTTGTAAATCATTCGTTATTTTGTTACTTATTAACTTTGTTAAAATTTTGTAATTATTTTGAGAGTTAGAACCTTCATAATTTTCTTTATTTAATTTATTGTAATCACTACCTATATAACCATAATTTCCTCTACTTCTTATAGGTAAATATAAGTCATCTCCCTCTTTCACTATATTTTTTTTAGGTATAACAGGATTATTTAAAATCATATTATTACCATTACCACTTTCATCCCAAATCATATTTTTATATCCTGCACTAAAATCATAATAACCAGATGGACATTCAATTGTATACTCATTGTTAAAATTACCATTTTTATAAATTTTATTTACTGATATTTCATTTAAAAATATATCATAAAAACTTAAATCTCCAATTGAGATATTACATCTAGCCTGTGAAGTATTAGTTTTTTCTGTTGCAACACCAATATAAAATGGTGTATCTAATGGATATTTTTTAATTGAACTTTTAATTACCACACTATTACATAATAACCCATTTATATACATGTTGGCAGTCTTTTTATCTTTACTATAAGATAATCCAACATGTACCCATTCACCAATATTTACTGGATAGTCACCCACTCTAACATATTCATTTTTAAAAGTCCAAAGATTTGTACTCAATGTGAGTTGTGATGTATCTGTTTTTTCATTGTATACAAATTTTATACCTGAATGATAACCTGGTCTACTAACTACATATCCTTCTTTTACAATATCTTTGTTTAATCTGACCCAACATGTGATGGTAAAACTATTATTCATAACATCTTTCATTGAACGAGTATTAGTTTCTATTTTTGCATAATTATTATAGTCTATGTCAAGTGAATCTACTGATTTTGAATCTTCTATTGTCCTTATAGTAGGATAATTTAATTTATTCATTTTATATAATAAGTGTAAATCCTCATATCCATCACCCCAAAAGTTATTGTAAAATCCACCTATGTTTTCAAATTCTTTTTTAGTAAACATTAATGCACCATTAAAAAAAAACTTACTTGGTAAATTATACTCATCTGGTACAAAATCAGGATGAACACCAAATGATAGTTCGTTTAGTGAACCAACTAAACATTTAGGTCTTTCATCAAATGAGTAGTCACATTCATCATCCAAAGGTATAAAGTCACTACGATGAAATACAACATAATCCCAATCATAATCAATGTTGTATATATCTTTAAAAACTTTAGTACCACTTAGAAATCCAACATTATATAACTTACCATAATTTACTAAATTTTTATTTGATTTCAAATCAACTAATATAATTCTATATTCTATATCTTTATCTCTCATGAACTCATCAAAATGTGCGACAAAGTTTTCATTATATTGTTCATTAAAATCTGAAACTATTAATAATTTATTCATGACGATAATCAATACACTTTTGTTTTACTTCATCCCAATAGGAATACCAGTTATTATCACTTAAATCCTCTATCATAAAATCTTTTATATTTATTCTGAAGTTATTATCTAACAAATATTCATACATTTTTTTATATTCAAAATAATAAGAATAATCTTGTTTTATCATTGTTACTTGTCTCAATCTTTCAAAACAATCAAAATCCCATTTCATATGATTGACTATGACAAAACATTCATCAATAGGATATTTCTTAGGATGATTCCATCTGTCACCATATGTATCTTGACCATCAATGATGGCATAATGTTGACCTGGTGTAACATCAATGTGTCCTTTACTTAATACTATTTTATTAGGACATGCATTTGATATTGGTTCCCTAAAGAATCCACCCAATGGAAATTGTTCCCATACATCCGAGTCTTTAGTTATTTTAGGAAATGTTCCATCAACTCCTAATCTATCAAGAAAACCACCACTTACAAATTCCCAACCATTCTCTTCACAATCATATATTATCTCTTCTAATGGTTTTGGATACTCGTGAAACTCATCGTCATCTGAAATAACCCACCAATCGTTTGGTTTTGTTCGTTTAGTCTCATTATACAAATGTGTTACATGATTCCAATCATATGGTGGATGTTTACTGATATTATATATCTTTAATCCATAGTGACTTAAAACATCCTCAACCTCTCCCACGAGATTTTTATTCTTACCATTATCATATACATTCACAAACACATCATCAACTATATCTTGATAGTGTTCAATCATGTGATATAACATATTAGGATTATGACCACATACCGTAACTAAATTTTTGGGACTTTTACTGACCAACTGGCTCTCCTACAATTTTCCCAAAAATCTGCAAGTTCAGGAAATGTTTCTAAAAAATTTTTATCTCTTCTATTATCATATTCATTGAAAAAATTAAAAAAGTCTCCACGATTCTTCATCAACCAATCAACATCATCCAATGGTGACTCTGCATAATCAATCAATCGTCTAAACTTTTCTATTTCAAAGTCATAATATCCACTATGTCCATGACCATAAATGTGTAGATATTTATCTTCACGATATTTTTTCATTAACTCAATATCTTCCTTCATCTTATCAATCCATTTAGTAGGTAAGATTCTCAATGATTGGTGTGATGGTTGTCTTAAATATGCAACATCTAATAAGATTGCATAATGTCTGTATCGTTTACCATTGTAATGTTTTCTCTTTAGATGAAATACACCCTCAATAAGTTTATCAAAATTTGGTGCACTCAATGCATTATATGTTGACATAATTGTAACAGATGCCTTTGGAACTTCTGTTAAGAATCTGTCTATGTTATACCAAAACTTTTCAAAGTCTAATCCATCACGAATATACTCCGCTTGGTCTCCCCATGATTCTATACTTGTATAAACCGAATAGTTCCAAACCAAATCATTTTCTGTAATGTATTTTGATTTCTCAATAAACTTATCAAATAGATTGTCAGGTGGACAAAAATTTGAATTGATACTAATCTCTAATTCTGGATTAATATCAGGATTGTCAATAATATAATCCAATACTCTAAATGTTCCCTTGTGTAGAATAGGTTCACCACCAGTTATTCTCAATGTATGTAGGTCAGGATATAAATCTGGCCACCATTTCCAAAATGCTTGTTCATATGGATTAAAGTTTTTGTATGGTATCGGCATCATATCTGCTCTCTTTAACCAATCTGTATTATTGAATAATCCACTTGTTGGATATGGGCCTTGATTCTCTATCTCTGACTGCCACCTTGATGAACTCTTTACATCACAATAACTACATGCAAAGTTACATTGATTACTAAATGATATCTCAACATAAGGTGGATTGGTATCTTCTCTCCAATCCGAATCTCTAATCTTTCTAAAGTCTGGTAATGCCCATGCCTCTGCACTCTTCATGTGTCTGTCACTAAATGCATCTTTATTTGCATCTTCTACTTTCCAACAATAATCACATTCTTTAGGTCTACCACCTTCCAACATCATTTTTCTTTGAAGTTTTTTAAACTTTGTATTATGAAGTGCAGATTTATTTTCTTTTAGTTCGTCTAATGGTATTTTATGTGGGACAGGATGGTGACAACTATGAGTCATACCATTTTGTAACAATAGTGAAACTTGGTTCCATTTTGCCAAACAAAATCCTCTACCTACTTTATTTAATTCTCTCTTAAGAATATTAATTTCTTTTAGACCATGAAGACTTTTTTCTTTAAAAATATCAATATCTACTTCTTGTTTTTGTGCCTCTTCATCTTTTATCTCAAATTGTTCCAAATGAATTCTCATCTTTAATTCTTCACTTGGTTTTTTCAATTGTCCTTTTTCTTTTAGTCTACTTATTTCACTCTCAATATAAGGTGATGAATGTTTTAATAAATGATATTTGTAAGTTTCAAAATCAACATCAAGACCTTGACATATTTCCATAAACAGAATATGTTTCATTATATCAGAATTTTTGATATCTGTTCTTTCTCTTTTCATTCTATCTAACTCTGATTCTGTTTCTTTTCTTAAATCAGAGTTCAACATTTGAAGTCTTTTTCTTATTTCTTCTTTACCATACTCTAAATCTTTATCCATATTCTCATACCAAACATCGGTATTTCTGTTATATTTATTTATGATAACAACTCGTTGTTCTAATTCTTGATATGGACTTAAAAGTTTGTTAGATTTTTTTATTTTATTAATTTCTAATTCAACTTCAGGTGAAGTATGTTTTAAACATTGTTTGATTGTAACTCTATATTCAAGTTCTTGTGTTACATTTACAATCCTTGCACTATCAGGAACATCGTGATAATATCTACTTATCTCTTCGTCAATATATTCATTTTGATATCTTTCACACTCAGATAACTTAATTAAATAATAACACTCTTTATCAAATTGTTTTGTGAAGAAATCCTTATCTTGGGCACGATATAAGTCCATTCTTTTTGAAACCCACTCTGTTGAATGGTTTTGTCTGATTTCGTAATCAAATTGTTTTTCTGGCCACTCGTTTAAGTGTGTAAACTCTTTGATACCTTTGTTTTCTATTTGTACAAAGTTATTCATTTTTTTCTTCTAATTAAGGTTGTTCCTGTTGAGAATGGTAATTTTGTTTTTTCCTTAAAATCAAAGAAATCAAAAATTTCCCATTCATCACTCTCTTTAAGTTTTTTAATTAATTTTGAAGGGCCTGACATATCATCAAACTTTTCACCCTTTGGTACTATTAAATTTTTAAAGTACTTTTCATCAGTATCGTGAATAGTAATTATACCATCTTCAGTTAATCTCTCACTATATAATTCAAAATCTAATTCAACTTGTTCAAATGAGTGACCCGCATCTATATGTAAGTAATCTATCTTAACATCTTTTCTTAGGAAAAAATTATAATAGGCATCATCTGTAAGTGCCTCTATTACCTTTGGTTGAAATGTTTCTACAAAATAGCTATCATCATTCCAATCAGGTTCCCCATTAACACCATTTTTTGCATCAACAACATATGTTATACCAAATATATCATCAGTAAACACATCTAATTCCTTTAAATCCCATTGGGCAGCAATCATCATTCTTGGCACATAACCACCACCACTTCCTAAACATACACAATTACGAGATTTCATAAAGTATGGTATTGTATAAAACAATAAACCACCACCCAAGTAAATGTGTGTTGCTCCGTGTGTGTCTCTATATTTTACTGGTTCTTTCTCATCACCATTATGTAATAATGAGTCAAATATCCAGCCTTGATTTAATAACCCCATAATAAAACCTCTTTGTTATAAGTATAATCTTACCATCTCAAACGATTGTAAAATGTTGCAACATGGTCTGAAAAGTAAAATCTCTTGTTATTTCCATATTTGTGTTGGTCTTCTTGAAATGCATTTTGATAAAACCAATAATCTGCATCGTATAAATCATCATCTTTTGTTGGTTTTGTAGGATATGGTTTCCATACAGAATGATGAAATACAAATTGTCCACTATCTGCAGTAGCATATTTTAAATGTTGTTTACCACTATCATCATTAATTATTTCAG
>MDSV01154888.1_pt1 | contig 37921 bp, 22 predicted proteins | sample 810851 | NCBI WGS metagenome assembly MDSV01 (sample SAMN05326640, study PRJNA326480) | marine metagenome | isolation source: seawater | place: Atlantic Ocean: North East | collected 2012 | reverse complement strand
GCCACCCCGCCGAACGCGTCGTCGTCCCACGAGTCGCCGTCGTCGAACGCGGGCGGCGTCGGCGATCGGAGCGCGGCGCGACGGCGCGGCGCGCCTTCGCCGGGCCGGTCGCGCGGCGCGGCGAAAGCCGCGCCCTCCGCGCCTCCCGCGCGGAAAGAGACGTCATCGTCCCCGTCCTCGTCTACGTCGTCGTCGCTGTCCAGCCGCACGCTCCGCATCGCCGCCGCGAGCTTGGCCTTCTCCGCGGAAACCCTGTGCGCGCCGGCGCGCTTCGAGGCGCTCGACGGGTTTTCGCGCGCCGCGCGGGCGGAGACTTTTTCGTCTCGAGGCGGCTCTTTTCCCGGAACGTCGTTCGCCGTCGCTTGCAACTCGCGCTCGAGCGCCTCGAACTCGGCGAGCTCGTCTTCCTCGGCTCTCGCGCGCTTCGGCGCGTCCGCGCTCCGGAAAGCCGCGGCGGAATGGGCGCGCGCCGGAGCGAAGTCTCGCGCCGGCGCCGGCGCGGCGCCGGCGCGCTTCGCCGCGGCGTCGTCCGCGACGCGTCGCTGCCTCGCGCCCCGCTTGAGGAACGGGCGCGGCGCCGCGGACGACGTCTTCGACGCGTTCTCCGCGCTCGCGGGGCGCGTGTTGTGCGGCGGCGTGACGTCCGCAGAGGGCGCCGTAGAGGGCGACGCGGGCGTCGCCGCGCGCGGATCCGAAGCCGACGCCAGCGACGCTTCCAGCAGCGCGTCGAACGACGCTTGCGGCGCGCCGGGCACCGGCACGTCGTCGAGGTCGCGACCGCCCTCTTTCGTCTGCGGCTCGATCGCGCGTTTCTCCTTCTCCGCCTCGAAAGAGACAGCCGCGGCGTCCGTGTCGATGACATCGACGCCCGCGCCGTCGTACGCCGTCGCGCCGAGCACGTCGTCCGCGCCGTCGCGCGCGCTGGCCCAGCTCACGGAGACGCGCATCGCGTTAGGCTCGCCCTCCTCCGTCGCCGACGCCTCCGGCACGGGGGGCGCGTCCAAGGACTCGGGCCCGCGCGGGATCGTGTGCTTCTTCTTTCCGGACGGGTACAGCTCCGGGACCGAAGGGCCGCCGTTTTGCAGCTCTTGCAGCGATGACCTGCGGGTCGGAGGGGGAGAGGGTCAGCCGGCGTGAGGCACGCGCGCGACGCGCGGAGATTTCAAATCTCATCTGGAATCTGATAACCCTGACGCGTGGGACCGCGGGGAAACGGAACATCACTCCGAGGAAAGTAGCTCGAACGTACCTGACGGACATCGTTCCCACGTCTCGCGGTCTGCGTGCGCGACGGCGTTGTGCGTCGCCGCGATGGCTGCGTCGTGGCTTTCGCATTTTTTCTCGACGAAAGGCTGCTTTTTGCGCATCGGCGCGTTTTTTGAAAAACCGGCTGCGTTGACCGAGAAAAACCGCGGCTCGAACGGTCGTCGGGACTCGCTACGGTCAAGCGACCGCGTCTGCCGTTCGGCCGTGAGAAACCGATACCGGTCCCGCGCGAGCCGCATTCTTCACCGCGCGACACATGGGGGTCGACCCTTGGGCGGACGAGAACGATGAGCACGAGTCTCGCGGAGGCCAGGGCGAATACTCCGATGAGGGCGCTTCCGAGCTCGAGCGCGAGGCGCGACGAAGACGCGAGCAGGTACGTGCGGACGAGCGCTCTCGCGCTTCTTCCGCTCCGGCACCCACCGCCGACAGCGAGGCGCGCGTTTTCCAGGCGCTTCCCCGCCTCTCGCTGACCTCCGTTCTTTCGACCGACACCCCGCAGTTCTGGAACGAGGGGTACCGCGGGGGCGTGGAGGAGGGTAAGAAGGCCACCGTTCAGGCCGGGTTCAACGTCGGGTTTCGGGAGGGCGCGACCGCGGGCCTGGCGTACGGCCAGGCGCGAGGCGCGGCGCGTTCGGTGCGGATCTTCGCGGGGCAAGTTCCTGGATCGTCCGAGTGGACGAGCGCCGTGGCGACAACCGCGCGGCTGATCGAGGAGATGCCCCCTCGCGACGCCGCGCGAGCCGCGGGGGAGGATGCCGAACGGGCGCGGAGGGACACGTGTGATGCGGCGCGCGGGGGAGACGAGAAGGATGCCGACGACACCGAAAAAAACGGAGGGGAGACGTCGGCGACGTTCGCCGCGCGCGTGCGCGCGGCGCGCGACGAGCTCGCCGCCGCCGGGTTCGAACACAGGACGTTCAAGCTGGAGGGGTGAACGCGTAGCCACCACTGAAGCGAGGCGTACGTGCGTGTACCGATATCGTGTCATGGACGAACACACGGAGTCGTTCGCGGAACGACTCGGCGCGCCGGATTTAACTTTTCGCCGCGCCGTTTTCCTCGCTCTTCGCGCGCGCCTTCGCCGTCTCACTTATCCACCAGCCTGCTGAGGCACTGGATGAGGTGCCTGAGGTTCTGCCGCGTCGCGGGGTCGCCCGAGACGCTGCTGATATCCCCGCTCACCTTCTCCATGTGCTGCAGCGTCTTGGTCATGATGGTGATGCTCTGCCGGAGCATCTCCTGGTTCTCGTCCGTCAGGATGGTCCGCTTGAGCTCGCGGATGTCCGTCACCGCCTTCGTGGCGTGCCCCGCGAGCAGCTCGATCGTGTCCAGCGTGCCTTGCTCCTGCACGTTCTGGAGCATCGGTCGGAGCTCCTTCGCGATCTCCGCGGCTTCGAGTAACAGCGGCTCCAAGTTCTTCATCAGGTCCTGCGCGGTCTCCGCCGTGGCGAACATCTTGGCGATGCCGTTTTGCGAGTCCATCTCGCGCGCGAGCTTGGTGCAGATGCCCACGAGCTCGTCCATCGAGACGCCCGGGACGCCCACGATCTTCCCGCGGTCGCACACCACCAAACCCTCGCCCTCGCACCCCGAGTCCAGCGGCCCCCACTGCGCCTTGGGGATGGGGATCTCGGGCGTGATGTCGATGATGGTCTCGGCGATCAAGCCGGATTGGTTCGCCTCGACGAGCGAGTTCCGCGGGATGACGATGCCGTCGTCGTCCATCTCCACCAGCACCTCCACGCGCTCGAGGTTGGGGCGCACGGAGAGCACGTTCCCCACCTTCACGCCGCGCACGCGCACCTGCGTCCCAACCTGGATGCCGCACGCGAACGGGAACTCCACGAACGCCTGGTACGACCGCAGCTTGTTGAAGTTGACGCCCAGGATCCAGTTTATCGTCAGCGCCGCGATGCCCGCGCCGCCGATGAGGAACAAACCAACCCCGCCCTCCCAGATGTTGGTGCGTCCGAACCCGAAGTCGCGCAGGGGCTTCACCAGTCGGAGCCACAGCTGCTCCACCGGGTTCGCGCGCGGCGAGCCATCCTCGCCGAGCGCAGGCTCGTCGTCGCCGCTCGACTCCGCCGACGAACCGTCGCCGGACGCGGGCCCGCCCGACGCAAACGCGCGGCGACGCGCGTCGTCGCCTCTCTTTTTTTTCGGCTCCAACCCGAAAGACGCCCCGTCGCCTCGCCCGACCGCGCGCGTCGCGGCGACGTCGCCGCGCAGGTGCGCGTCCGTGTACGTGCCCTCGCCCCACCAACCCCCGGGGTACCCCGCGGCGCCCGAACGCGAGCGCGCGCCGAGAACCTCGGCGTACCGGCCGGAGCTCGGGCCGGTGCCGATCGGCGCGCCGGTCGACCCGCCGAGCCCGGCGTTCAAACCGGACGCGCCGAGGCCCGCGCCGTTCAAGCCCCGCGGGACGACGCGCGCGCCGCGGCGCGCGTCCGCGAGCGCGGGCGAGACCGCCGCGGCGAGCCGCACGGCGGCGGCGACGCGCGCGAGGTCGGGCTTGCCCTCGCCGGCGGCGGACGCCGAGACGTCGCGCGCGGAGGCACCCGCGCGCGAGGCTTGACGCCGAGGTGGCATCTCCGCCGAATGAGCGGAGGCGCAGCGCACCGCGCGCGTGCCCCGCGGGAGGACGTGTCGACGCCGGAGCGAGACCGCGCCGTGCGCGGTCGGCATCGTGACGCTCGTCATCGCCATCGTGTGAAGCGCTCGGAGCTCCAGCCGGAGCGCGCCCCAGTGCAGTGTCCGCGAAGCCTTATCAGCGGTGTTTTTTGTGTTTGTTTCAAATGCGGGAAAAATGACATCGACACAATGTTTTTAGTCTGACAATTTGTAAATTCCGCGTTTTCATCACTATCGCAATTCACGCATTTAGTAGGAACGACGAAGGTCACCTCAGCGTGAGATCTCCGGCCGTTTCCCTTTCGTCATCAGTCCGCAGCCGCCCGGTGGGGCTGGGAGACCGGCGTCCGGTCTCGAGGGATGGCTCGCGACTCCGGCGACACGCCGAGTGCCGAATCCGCCGAGCTCGCGCGGTGGGTCGCGTCCGTGCGCGCGCGCGCGCCGCGCGAGTCCGCGCCCTCCCCCGAACTCTGGAACGCCCCGAAACTCGACGCCGCGGCGTCGCTGGCGCGCGAGCTGCACCGCGCGGGCGACCGCGTGCGCAAGTGGACGACGCGCGCGCCCGAAGCGCCGCCCACCGCGACCGGGCGCGGGGACGCGCTCGAGGAGGTGGTGTTCCACGTCGTCGCGCGCGCTGTGCCCGCCGCGGCGCTCAGGGAGGAGGAAGCGGAGGAGGAGGAAGCGGCGGATCCGACGGACGAGGTGGGGCTCGAGCGCGCGGAAGCGGCGCGCTTCGCGCGCGCGAAGGCGCTCGCGGAGTCCTTCCCCCCGTTCTTCAGCACCAGGGAGGACGTGGGCGGCGGCGACGGCGTTCCCGCGTGCGCGCTCCTGGGAGACTCCACGGGCGCGTCCGCGCTGGAGGAGGAAGACGAGGAGGAGGACGACGCCGAAACAAAATGGTCGGCGACGGATGCCGAAACCGAAGCTCTCTTCGCGGCGCGCGCGCTTCCCGGCGACGCGTGCGCGCGGGGGCTTTTGTTGGCGCTCGCGGACGCCCCCGCGGGGACCGAGTGCTTGGTGCGCGTCGCGCCCGAGTACGCGTACCTGGACCCGAGCCACGGCCCGCGCCTGGTCCCGAGGGACGAGAGAAAAGTTCCGCCGACCGCGACCCGAAGCTTCCCGCGGCCGCCGCCGGGCGTCGACCCCGAGGCGTTTTTGTTTTTCGACGTCCGCGTGCTGGACCGGCGCGTCGCGGCGCCGGTGCGGCGACCGTCCTCGGAGACTTCCGCCGTGACTCTCCCCGAAACGAAAGCGCTGCTGCGCCGTGCCCGCCTCGCCGCCACGACGTCCTTCCCCGTTCCGTACGCCACGAAGCGCGTGCTTCGCGAGGGCGACGGGTGGGAGCGCCCTCGGCCGCCGTTCGACGTCGCGGCGAGCGTGGAGGTTCGAGCCGGACCCGGCGCGTCGGGCGCGACGTCAGAGTCTCCGCCGCCGGACGAAGACCGAAAGGGATCTTTCGCCGCGACACGCGTTCTGGTTCCCGAAACGACCATTCGCTACGTCTCCGGCGACGGCACGCTCCCGCCCGAGCTCAACGCCGCCGTGGACACGATGCGCGTCGGGGAAGAGGCGTCGGTGTACGTGCCGCCGAAGCGTCGTCCGGAGAAGTCGCCTCCCGCGCCGCGGCTGGCGATGACGCCCGACGCGCTCGAGCTCGCCGCGCGACACGGCGTGGAGTACCGCGTGCGCTTGCTCAGCATGACTCACGTGCGCGACGTGTTCGGGGACGGCGTGGTGGTCAAGCGAAGGCTCGAGGAGGGCGTCGGCGATTTCCCGGGGGACTGCCCCGTGCGCGATTGCGCGGCGCGCGCGCGCGTCGCCGCGGCGGCGGCGTCCGCGGATCCGCTCGCGGATCCGCTCGATGCGCTCCACGCGCGGCTTCTCGCGGGCGACGACCCTTTCGCGGCGCTGGCGCACCAACCCGGGTTCGCGCACGACACCGGTCCCACGACGCCACTCGCGTTCCGGCTCGGCGGCGGCGCCGTGCCCCCGGCGGTGGAGACGGCCGTCCGGCTGATGCTCCCGGGCGAGACGGCGCTGGTGACGGTGCGCGACGCGGACGGCGCGGGGAAACGGTACGGGTACGAGGCGTGCGGGCCATCGGCGCCGCCCGGCGCGGAGCTGGTGCTCGAGAAGCTCACTCGGGAACGCGAGCGCGAGCGTGAACGTCACGGGAAGAGCGGAGACCCGTACGCGCGCCGACCGTCGTCGGGCTTGGCCTTCGTCGTGCGCCTGCTCGATTTCGAGAAACCCGTCAACTGGTACCGCGCGGGCTTGGCGGAGATGCTGGCGGAGGCGGACGCCGGGCGACTCGAGGGAAACGCCTTGCTCAAATCGGGAAGGCTCGATCTCGCGCGCGAAAAGTACGAGAAGACGCTGCGTGATTTGCGTGGGATCCGCGGGCTCGAGCGCGACGAGGAGGTGGCGGCGGTGAACGAGATCGTGAGCGCCTTGACATTAAACCTGGCCGCCGCGTTCCAGCGCCTCGGAGATCACGCGGGCGCTGTCAAGGCGGCGGGCGAAATCCTGGAGACCGACCCGGCGCACGGCAAGGCGCTGTGGCGCCGGGGCGTCTCGCTCGCCGCGACGCACGAGTACGCCAGGGCCAGGGCGGACTTCCAGGCGGTCGCCGAGGGCGACGAGAGCCTGCGGCGGGACGTCGAGCGCGAGCTGAGGAAAATCCGCCTCGCCGAGAAAGAAGCGCTGAGACGGGAAAAGGATGTCTCGGCGAGCGCGCTGGGAGCGCGCGAATGACGGGGGGGGACGAGACTCGAGCGCGCGCGAAAAGAACGTTCAGTCATCATCACAGTCACGCGTGCGCGTGGTTTGCGAGGGTTTTTTATCCACGCGGAGTCACGCGCGTCCGGCTCTCGTCTCTCGTTTTCTCGTTCACTCGTCGCGACTCTCGTCGTCCCGCAACCCGGAGACGTCCGGAAACGGCCGCCCGAAAGCGCCGTAGCTCGCGCCCGAGCGCGCCACAAGATTCGCCGCCGCGCCCGAGCCCGCGAGCGTCTCTTTCGCGGCGTCGGGACGCGCGCTCGACGCGTCCGCGCCCGCCGCGGGGCCCACAGGGCCGGTTTCCGCGGGGCCGGTTTCCGCGGGTCCGGTTCCCGCGGGGCGCGTCCCCGCGGGGCGCGTCTCCGGGATCGTCCCGCGCGTGGGGGGCGCGGGTATCCAGTCGCTCCTCTCGTCGTCCGAACCGTCGACGCCGTCGACGAACTTGTCCCCCCCCCGCCCGGACCCGAGTGGGTCGCCGAGCCGATCTTTCAACACGCGCTCGACGAAGGCGACGTGCGGCTTTATGACGTCTACCACGACGTCCACCGCGCTCGTCTTATTGTAGCACAGCACGCCGTACGTGTCCTGCAGCCCGTTCAGGTCCAGCGCGAGCTCGGTGTCCTCCGCGCCGCGCGACGGGTCCACGTCGGCGCCGGTGAGCACGATGTTCAGCCGCGGCGGCGGACCGTTCTGCACGGGGACGGCGCCCGCGTTGAGGTTGGCGTCGAACAGCGCGTGGAAGAACGAGACGCCGTCCATGCCGGCCATGAAGATGTCCGAGACCACCACGGCGAACTGCTCGCCGCGGCTCAGGCGCTCGAGCGCGGCGACGCCGTCCGTCTCGTGGAACACGCGGCACCGATCGCCAAACACGCGCTTGCACTTGTTGATGAAGAAGTACGCCTGCACGCGCTCGTCCTCGACGTACAGGATGGAGAAGTCCGCGGAGACGGTGCTGAGGTACGAGTCGTACAGCGAGTCGTGGAACGAGCTGCCCGCGCTCGGTCGCCGGCGCCGCTCCTCGCGCCGCGCGTCCGGGTGCGTGAAGTCGAACCGGTCGTCCTCCGCCTCTTCCGCCTCGAACGAAACGGAAACCCGAGGCGGCGGTCGTCGCTCCGCCGTCTCTCCGCTGGAGGCACGTTCAGCAATCTCGCGCGCGTTCGCGGTCGCCGAGGCGCTCGGCGCGGAGGGACCCGGAACGAGCGAGACGACGTCCAGGGAGACGCGTCGTCCGTTTTCTTTTTCTCGCGGCGCAGAGAAGTCGTCCTTCTCCGCCTTGGTCTCCGCCGCGCGCGCGCCGCGCGAGGCGCCCGCGGGGCTGGTCCCCCCCCCGTCCCACAGCGTGTCGCTCCCCGCGGTCGGGACCCACATCGCGATGCGCTCCGTAGCGATCCCCACCCCCGGTCCGCTCTCGCGGCGGACGCTGAGCGAGCCGCCCGACTGCCGCAGCAGCCGCCGCCAAAACTTCATCTCCGCGGCGCCGAGACGCTTCGCGTCGTCTCGGACGCCACCGTCCTTCTCGCCGTCCTTCTCGCCGGAAGCGCGCGACCGCGCGCCGTCCGTCGCCGCGGCGAGGTACTCCATCGCCACGCGCACGCCGGCGCGCGGCGCGAGCGGCGAGCCCGCGGCGGCGCCGGCGCCGCGCGCCGGCGCGTCTCGCTCGGGCTCGGCGCGCGGAGCGCCATCGCGACCGATCTCGGCTCGCGTCAAAGACGAAGGCGAGGCGACGCGCTCCGTGGTCAGCCGGCACGAGCCGCGCACGACGCGCGTCCCCGCGCGGTAGACGAGCGCGAACAGGCAGCACGCGAACGTGTCCCGCGCGAGGAAGCACACTTCGTCCGGCGGCAACGTGTTGTACAGCACGAGGGGTGTGTCTTTGTCGAATAAGGGCTCGGCCAACGCGCAGGTTTCCGCGACAATCTCGTGCGCGTTCTCCAGGTGCGTCACGTTCATGGGCTCGGACTCGGCGGCGGCGCCGCCTTTTCCGTGCGTCCCTCCGCGCGGGGTGGTCGCGCCGGTCTCGGGGTTCGAGGCGGCTTCGAATAGGCGCAGGGTGTTGAGCATCATCGTCGAGAGCGAGACGGTGAGGTCGGCGTTGAGCGCCACCGCCGAGACGTGGTTGTTGGCGTCGCGAAGCGCCTGCGCCATGCCCTTGATGCCGACGACCGCGACCCGCCAAGACTCGCCATCATCCTCCGAGTCGTCGGAGTCGGCTCCTCGCGTGTGCGCGTCTGCCACCCCACCAGCCAGCTCGTCCGCCCGAGCTGGCTCGCGCCCATCCGCCGAGTCCGACGCCGACGCGGTCGCGTCCTTGCTGTCTCGGCTGCTCAGCGAAAGGCGGCTCCGGTTGGAGCCAAACGGAGTCGCGGGGTTCGAGCGGCGATCCGCTTCGTCGCGTCCCGCGCCTCTGCCGCGTCCGGTTTTGTCGGCGGCGTGCGTCTGCAGAGGCGACGAGGGGGACGCGGGCGAGAGCGGCCGGCCGAACCGGTCGCGGGCGACTGGCGTCGCCTTTTCGCTCTGACGTTGATGACGGTGCGCCCCGCCGGACATCGTGTTGGTCTCGTCGAGGTCCGACCACTCGCCGTCTTCCGCGAGGTGGTGCGCGAACTTCATCGCCGCCGATTCCGGCGTGGCCGGTACCGCCACCGGCAGCGAACCCGCGCGCCCGGTGAGCACTGACACGGCGGCGCGCACGTCCCCGGGCGCGAGGAGCACCGCGGACGCCACCCACAACGCCGGAATCGCGCTCAAAAGCCCCGTCGCGACGAGCGCCGCGGCGCCGGGCGACACGACGTCGAAACGGTTGAAGAGGATGAGCAGGTGCGCGAGCGACGCCACCCACGCGCAGAGCGCGACCGCACGAAGGTTCATCGCGCCGGTCATCGCGCCCCGCGCCGCCCGCTCTGCCGAGACGCCAGTGGAGAGGGTTGAACAATTCGCAGACCTTCACGTGACATACCCAGAAACCGCCCGTGGCGGTGTCGAGCCCGCACTTTTCCCGGCGCGTGTCCACGTCGCACCCGAGGAGGACGTCGCATCCCAGGAGGATGTCGTGCGCTCCTGCCCGCGCGGCGGCGGGCACTGCGCGTGCACGCGCGCCAAACCCGACGTCGCGCCTCCCGCGACGCCCCGGCGTCGCCCCCGCGCTCCTCCGCCGTGCCGTGTCCTTCGCCGGACCCTCTCGGATAAGCGCGTCGGCGGCGGACGACGCGATTCCGGAACCCGGGGGCGGTTCCGACGGGACGGACCAGCCCGCGTCCAGCGCACGCATCCCCACGTATCACCTGCACGAAGATTGTGACGAGTTCGACGTAATCGTGGTGGGCGCGGGGCACGCCGGGTGCGAGGCTGCGCTCGCGGCGTCGCGCCGAGGCGCGCGCACGCTGTTGTTGACGTTGTCGCTCGACCGCATCGCGTGGCAGCCGTGCAACCCCGCGGTGGGCGGCCCCGCGAAGTCGCAGCTCGTGCACGAGGTGGACGCGCTGGGAGGCGAGATCGGCCGCATGGCGGACAAGTGCTACCTGCAGAAGCGCGTGCTGAACGCGAGCCGCGGCCCCGCGGTGTGGGCGCTCCGCGCGCAGACGGACAAGTGGGAGTACTCGCGCGAGATGCGCGCGCGCCTCGAGCGCGAGCCGCTCCTCTCGCTGCGAGAAGGCATGGTCACCGACCTGGTCCTCGGGGAGAACGACGACGTGCGGGGCGTGCGCACGTTCTTCGGGATGACGTTTCGCGCGCCCGCGGTGGTGCTCACCACCGGAACGTTCATGTCCGGGCAGATCTGGGTCGGTCGCAAGACCCTCGCCGCCGGGCGCGCCGGCGAAGCGCCGAGCGTCGGTTTGACCGAACACCTGGTCGAGCTCGGGTTCGAGACGGACCGGCTGAAGACGGGCACGCCGGCTCGGGTCGACGCGCGGACGATCGAGTACGGAGGCTTGGAGGAACAAAAAGGCGACTCGGACGTGCGTTGGTTCTCGTTCGACGAGTCGTGCCACGTGGAGCGCCCGCAGATGGCATGCCACCTGACGCGCACCACCGCCGCGACGCACGCGCTGATCCGCGACAACCTGGGCGAGACGCCGACGTACGGCGGGTGGGTGGGCGCGAAAGGCCCTCGGTATTGCCCGAGCATCGAGGACAAGATCGTACGCTTCGCGGACAAAGAGTCGCATCAGATCTTCCTCGAGCCGGAGGGCCGGAGCTGCCCCGAGGTGTACGTGCAGGGCTTCAGCACCGGGTTGCCCGAGAGGCTGCAGCTGGCGCTGCTGCGCACGCTCCCGGGGCTGGAAAACGTCAAGATGCTCCGCCCGGCGTACGCGGTGGAGTACGACTTTTTGCCCGCGTACCAGTGCGCGCCGAGTTTAGAGACGAAGAAGATCGCGGGTCTGTTCTTCAGCGGGCAGATCAACGGCACGACCGGGTACGAGGAGGCGGCGGCGCAGGGCCTCGTGGCGGGCGCGAACGCGGCGGCGGTGGCGGCGGGAAGGGACGCGCCTCGTCTCGTCCTTCCCCGCGAGGGCAGTTACCTCGGGACGCTCATCGACGACCTGTGCACCAAGGATCTGCGCGAGCCGTACCGCATGCTCACCAGCCGATCGGAGTACCGGCTCGTGTTGCGGTCGGACAACGCGGACGAGCGCCTGACGCCCGTCGGGAGACGGTGCGGCTTGATCGCCGAAGACCGCTGGTCCGCGTTTCGGGCGAAGCGCGACCGCGCCGAAACCGAGCTCGCGCGCTTGCGCGCGACGCGCGTCAAGAGCGACGGCGCGCTGGTCGCCGCGGTGATCGCCGCGACGTCAGCCTCTGCGGGAGGAAAAGAAGAAGAAAAGAAGAAGAAGAAACCCTCGCGGGACTCGTTCACGCTAGAGGAGCTGCTTCGTCGGCCGCACGTGGACTACGCGACGCTCTCCGCGCACGGCGAGGGCCCCGCGTCCGCCTTGAGCCGCTGGGAACGGGAGTCTGTGGAGACGCGGGTGAAGTACGCGGGGTTCATCAAGCGCCAGGAGGCGCAGGTCCAGAAGGTGATCGGGAAGCTAGCGAAGCCCATCCCCGAGTCCGTGGACTACGCGGCCATTACGACGCTGCGCATGGAGGCGCGCGAGAAGCTGGCGAAGATGCAGCCGACCACCGTCGGGCAGGCGTCGCGCATCGGAGGCGTGACGCCGGCGGACGTGTCTTCGCTGCTGGTGCACCTGGAGGTGGGCGCCAGGAAGGTCACCAGGGCGGACGCGCGCGCCGCCGCGAAGGCTCAGCGCAAGGAGCTCGCGGGGCGGGAGATGCAGGCGAGGGAGGGGCTCGACGCGGAGGCGGCAGAGACGCCGTCGAGGTAAGAGCGAGTATAATAGGCAGACGCGACGAAAACGAGCCGAAATCCCCACCCGTTTCCACCTGTGCAGTGCGACTCGTGAAGTCACAGAACCTCGCTGTTCCGCCACTGTGCCCGAACGCGTGGCGGAGCCGCCGAACTCGATCGTCGCGATAACCTGGCCTTTCACAGTTGGGCGCGCCGGGCGCACACTAAGGATGAGCGCGCGTCGGGCGTTCGCGCGCGCGCTGAGCGAGGCATCGACGTCGGCGACCGCGTCGCGTGCCACCGCGTCATCCGCGTGGCACGCCGCGCTCGCCGCGCCGCGAGGACACGCGGCGGGTTTCTCGTCGTCGCCGCTGGAAACGCAGGTTCGCCGGCAGATCGGTTCGCGAGCCTCGGTCTCGCGGCACTCGCCCCCATCGTGGGCTGCCTCGGCGGTTCGCGCGGAGGACACACGCCGCGACCGCGCGCCGCGACCGCACGCCGCGGGCGCGCGCGCGTTTCCTCGATCGGGCTCGATCGCAGGACCCGCGGGGTTCGCGCGCGGAAGGCGACCCTCGAGACTCGCGCTTCCCGCGGCGGCGCTCGCGGCGCAGGCGCGGCACGCCTCCTCGGAGAGCGCGCGCGGCGGCTGGTTCGGGTTCGGCAAAGGCTCCGGGGTCGCTTCCGAGGCGGCGGCGGACTCCGCGGAGGGCGGCGCGGACGTCGCGGCGAGCGGCGTCGCCGACGCCGTCTCGGCGGTGGCCTCGCCGGACGCGTCGGCTTTGGCGTCGGCGGCGCACGTCGGCGGCGAGGTGGCCGCCATCGCCGGCGACTCGTGGTACACCACCAGCGCGTTGATGTACGCCATCGAGTACTTCCACGTCGCGCACGGCATGGAGTGGTGGGCCGCGATCGTGGCGACCACGGTGGCGATGCGCGTCGCGGCGCTCCCGTTGACGGTGATGCAGCAGAAAAACGCCGCGCGCATGCACTTGGCGAAACCCGAGATCGAAGCCATCAACAAACTGGCGCAGACACACTCGCAGGACAAAGAGGCGCTGGAACGGTACCAAGGCGAGATTTGGAAGATCTGGCAGAAGTACGACTGCAACCCGGTGAAGATGTTCGCGCCTCTGTTCGTGCAGGCGCCGGTGTTCATCTCGTTCTTCATCGCGATTCAGCGCATGAGCGCGGGCGTGCCGTCGTTCGCCACGGGGGGCGACCTGTGGTTTGCCGATCTCTCGGCGGCGGATGCGACGTACGCGCTGCCTCTGCTGTCGTCCTTGACGTTCCTGGCGTCCGTCGAGACCAATCCCCCCAGCGGTTCGGACCCCAACGCCGCGCCGGGGATGAAGTGGGGCATGCGCGCGCTGGCGGCGGTGATGATCCCCCTCACCGCGTCCTTCCCGCAGGGCGTGTTCGTGTATTGGGTCACCACCAACTGCTTTTCCCTGGCGCAGGCGATCGCGTTGCGGGCGCCCGTCCTGAAGACGCTGGCGGGCATCCCGGACGTCCCGGCGGTCGTCGCCGCGGCGGCGCAGCCCACCGCGGGGGGGGCGAGGAAGATCGCGGAGAAGTTCGGGGACGCGCCGGCCATGCACGCGTCCAACCCGAAGGTGCGACGACGCGACGGGTTTTTTTTCGAAATCGAACGCGCGCGCGAACGGGTTTTCGCGTTTCGCTTTTTTCGCCGCCCGACGCGAATGACGAAGACCCACCCAGAAAGATGAACCATTCTTTGATTATTCGTCGACTACTCGTGCCGACCAGCTGAGGCGCCGGGGGAGAGATACCCGCGGCCCGCGTGATGCTCACCTCGCAGTGGGAAACCGATTTCCCGTGACGATCCTGCAAGGCACACCATTATTCATGCGTCACTAATCCGACGCGTCGGGGGCGAAAAAACGCGCGTGGTTTTGTCTTTTTCGTTCTTCGGCGCGCGACGCCGCGCGAGTCTCAGTTTCTTTTTCGATCGCTGACACGCCCGCGCTCCGCGCTCCGCGCCGCGGCTACCAGATGAAGCAGGGCAAAAAGGTCAAGCGAGGCAGCCAGAGAATGGCGGGCGACACGCTGGAGTAGTCGAAGTAGATATAGATTTGCAACTCGCGAAACGGGCTACGGCACAAAACCTCTAAAATTCCTTACGTGAAATTCGGCACCCGGCGCTCGCGTCAGAGGCGACCGCGCTTAGCGACGTCAGCCCCGGGCGCGAGGGCGCGGACGCATGGCGACGCCCCCGAGTTTGCCGCACGTCGCGTCCCGACGCGTCACGGGCCCGAGCTCCGCTACACGCAGGCGGTGTCCTCGGTGGTCCAGGATCTCCTCCAGGATCTCCGCTCGCGCGGAAACCACCACCATGTGGTCATCCGATGGCGGGGCTTCGGACGACGCCGACGAGAAGACCCGCGGTCTGCTGCGCGCCGCGCTGGCTCGCGGCCGCGCCGGCGCTGCGCCTTGCCTCATGCGGGAGCACTGCCTCGCGCCCGAGCGCCGACCCGGCGGGATCATCGTTCAGCGCCTGATGCTCGCGCCCGAGGCGCACGAGGGCGACGAGCACGCCGTACCCGTTATCCTCGTGCACAGCGAGGCGTTCGGCGACGACGCGCGCCCGTTGGTGTGCTTCATGCACGGCACGGGCGGTGATTCCGAGGGGCTCCTCGACACCCAACTCGTGCCGCTCGCCGAGCGCGGGTACTGCGCGCTGGGGGTGGACGCGCCGTGCCACGGCCGCAGGCTGGATCCCGCGCGTCCGGATCCGTCGGAGGCGCGGGCCGACGCGTCGAAGGCGCGCGTCGAGAGACGAACGACGAACGACTCGACGAACGATTCGACGAACGACGACGCCGCCGTCGCCGCCTCGAAGAGCGACCACGGACACGTCTCTCGTTCGCGGTCGCGGAGCGAGACGTTCGAGCGGTACGGCGCCGCGCTCGTGGCGGCGTGGCGAGGCGGTTCCGCGCGGAGGCGGAGCCGAGAACGGAGCGCCCCGCCGCAAACGAGAGGGCGCGCCTCGGGCTACTCGGGCTCGGCGCGTCCTTTTCTGTTCGACGGCGCGTGGGACTGCCTGCGCGCCGTGCGGTTCGCGACGGACGCGCGAAACCGCGGGGCGGCGTTCGATGAAGCGCCCGCCTCCTCGAAACCGCTCTTCGTCGACGTGCGCGTCGACGCCGCGCGAGTGGGCGTGAGCGGCGTGTCCCTGGGCGGCATGTACGCGTGGCTCGCCGCCGCCGCCGCGCCCGAGACGATCGCCGCCGCCGCGCCGCTCATCGGCGCGCAGGATTTCGGATGGGCGCTGCGCAACGACCAGTGGCGCGCGCGCGTGGACTCGTTGCCGCCCGTGCTGTTCCAAACAGCCGCGCGCGAACGAGAGACGTCGGAGGGAACGGGTTCGTTTCACGCGTGCACCCCGGAACTCGTCGAGCGCGTGTACGACGCCGTCTGTCCCGGCTTGACCTCGGAGCTGGACGGCCCGCGCACGTTCCCGCTCGTCGCGCCGCGGCCGTTGCTCATCGTGAACGGCGAGCTGGACCCGCGGAACCCGCTGGAGGGCGTGCGTGGGGTCGTCGCCGCGACGAGGCGCGCGTACGAATCGAAATCGAAGTCGGAATCGTCCGACGCCTTCGTCGCCGTCGCGCAAAGAGGCGCGGCGCACGCGTGCACGCCCGAGATGCTGGCTCTGGCGGACGCGTGGCTGGATGCTCGGTTGAAACCGGCGGCGTGCGCTGACGAGGAGCGGGCCGAGGCGGCGGTCGCCGAGGCCCTGCGTCGCTCGGAGACGTGGTTAAGGCTGTGACGCGCGTCGCGTGCCGAGGAAAAACGCTCGCGAGGCTCGTCGGCGCTCGGTTTCACTAGACTATCGTCGGTATGAATATTACGGTCGTCGCCTACGTATTGATACGGTTAATTTTTGCACCCCACCTCGAACCTGGTGTTCCCCTCGAGCGTCGGGTTTTCGCACAGCCTCTTGACGTCCTCCTTCCCGATGAGCGCCTCCTCGAAGGTGGCGCCCGTGAGCTTGGCGTTTTCGTACGTCGCGCCCGTGATGACGGCGTTGCGGAAGTTGGCGTTGGTCAAGTCGGCGTCGTCGAAGGTGACGCGGTCGACGACGGCGTTTGTGAAGTCGGCGCCCGTGAAATCGGCGTGGAGCGCGTACGCCTTGGACATCACCACCTCCGTCAGGTTGGCGCCCTTGAAGGACGCGTCCACCATGAGCGCACCGGAGAGCGTCTTCGTGCTCAGGTCCTTGCCGTCGTACGTGCACATCCGGAGGTCCAAGATCCGGTCCGACACGGCGTTGGCCTGGCCGATGGTGTTGCCCACGAACGCGCGCTCGCAGCGATCGGGATCGACGTCGATGGGGGGGAGGCGAATCTCGGCGTTCGCCGGGCCGACCAGCGCGAGCGTCGCGCTCAGGGACGCGGCGACCACACCGGAGAGCGCGCGCTTGGGGAGGGACGCGGCGGCGGGCTGCAGACGCGGAGGGAAGAGGGGTTGTCAGCGACGAGCATCGCGAGGCGCCCTCTGTTTCGTCTTTTCGACGGCGTTCCAAGATAAAACGGGTGCGAGACGCGCGCGACGCGCGAGGGCGGCGGCGAAGCACGCACCTTCTCCTCCTTGGAGCTCGAGGCGCGCGTGAGGGGGCGCGCGGAGACTGCGACGCGGGTGGCGAAGATGGTGGCCATGGTTCGTGCTGGAAGTCGATGTGTCGCTCGAAGTGATGGAGGACGGGCGCGTCCGCGCACGCGTCTACACGTGGCACCCGAGCCGATAAAAGGCGCGTTCGTGCCGTGGGATCACGGTCGTCTGACGAGTCACAAACACCCGCAAATGGTGAATAATGCTCTCGCGGTGCGTAAAGAGTCGGGTATATTTGTCCACGTTCCGAGAGAAGACGCGAAGCGAAAGAATGTCGGCGGCGCGCACTTCCGACGCGCGTGGCCTCGCGTCTTCGCGGCACCATGTCGAACAAGGGCGGCAACAAACGCGAGAAGTTCCTCGAGTCCGTGCGCAAGCAGAAGCTCGACACCGTGCGATGGAGCCTCGGCGCGGGGGGCCAGTCCCCCTCCGTGCGCGACGACGACGGGTACACCTCCATCATGATCGCCGCGGCGGGGAACCTGCACAAGGTGCTCCGCATGCTGGTGGACCACACGCGCAAGACGCGCGAGCGTGAGCAGATGGACCTGAAAGACGGCGCCGGCGACGGGCGCACGGCGCTGATGATGGCGGCCGCGCACGGGCACGAAGAGGCTTGCCAGGAGCTCCTCGACGCGGGGTGCAACTTCCGGCTCAAGTGCGATCGCGGCATGACCGCGGCGGAGTACGCGGCGCGAGCCGGGCACGCCGCGCTCGCCGCGCGCATCACCCGCGGCGGCGAATCCAGCGAGGAGGACACGGACGACGAGGACGACGTGGTGGATCCGGACGCGCCGGAGGGCGAGACCGCGACGCAGCGTTCGAAGCGCAAGAAGAAAGAGCTGGAGGCGAAGGAGCGGCGCGGCGGCTTCGGCGACGAGCACGCCGCACAGGAAGCCGCGCGCCGCGCCGCCGCCGAGGCGGCGGCGCGCGCCGCCGCGGTGTTGGAGAAGGAACGCCCGAGACCGGTGTGGGAGGAGGTGAAGCGAGCGATCGACTCGGACGCCAAGGAGCTCACCCTGGAGGGCGCGCGCGAAGAAAAGGGCGCCTTGCCGAGCGGCGAAGAGATCGATCCCGCGGCGTGGTGGGCGACGGCGACGAACAATCTGAAGATCTCGCTCGGGATGACGCGCGTCCCCGCGGAGATTTCGCGCCTGTCCGGTCTGAAGACGCTCATCTTGTCGAACAACGCGCTGACGTCGCTTCCGGAGTCCATCGGCGAGCTGCGCCAGCTGAAGGTGCTCGAGGTGGAGGACAACCGGCTCGCGCAGTTGCCGGCGACCCTGAAAAACTGCGGGGCGCTGGAAAACCTGCGGCTGGCGAACAACGCGTTGACGGACTCGGCGTGCGGCGCCCTGGCGGGGTGCGCCGCGCTGGTGACGCTCGTGCTGGACGGCAATCCCGGCCTTTCCGATCTGAGCGGTCTGGAGTTCGAAGCCAAGGAACGGCTCGTGACGTTCTCCGCGAAGCGGTGCTCGGTGGGCTCCGTCCCGGAAAGCATCGGTAAGTGCTCGTTGCTCGCGGAGATCTTTCTGAGCGACAACCGGATCGGCGACTTGCCGATGGCGCTCGGGGAGCTCAAGGAGAAGAAAGTGCGCGCGCTGGACTTCGACGGGAACCCCCTGAACGACCCAAAGGTGAAGAAGATGATCGGCAAGAGCGCCAACCTCGTGAAGGAGCTGCTGGTGTACGTGCGCAAGAACGGCGTCCGCGGCGGCGGCGGCGGCGGCGGCAAGGGCGGCAAAGGCAAGAAGGGCAAGGGCAAGAAGAAGGCGGCGGTGTCCTCCGACGAAGAGGCGTCAGAGGATGAGGAGACGCGCGTCGCCAGTCCGCCTCCACCTGAGCAGCGGGAGGCTCCCGTCTCGGTCCCGACAGAGACAGAGACCCCGACCCGACCCGGCGCGGCGCGCGACGGCGACTCGGACTCGGACTCGGAGGACGAAGAGGAGCTCCGCGAGCGCATGTCGCGCATGTCCAAGAAGGAGCGCGTGAAGGCGGAACGCAAGCTGGCGGAGAGACGGTCGGCGAAGGCGGCGCGAGCCGCTGCGAAGAAGCGCGCCGAGATGGAATCCGCCGCGGCGGCGCAGCGCGCCGCCGCGTTGGACGCCAACGCTCTCGGCGACGACGACGAGAGCGACATCGACAGCGACGACGAGGAGGCGTTGCTGGAGCGGAAACAGAGGGCGCGCGCGGCGGCGGCCGGAGGAGGCGCGTACACGCTGACGCCGGAGCAACGCGCCGCGGCGGAGCAAGCCGAGGCGGAGCGCCTCGCGCGGGTCCGGGCGGAGCGCGACGCGGCGGAAGCGGCGGAGAAGGCGGCGAGGGACGCGAAGGACGCCGAGGAGGCGTTCGCGAAGTTGCGGCTGAAGGAAGCCGCGGACGGCGTGGTGATGACGTGGCTGTACGAGAAGGGCGCTATTCAGCGCAAGCCCGGCGGGATCCCGTTTAAGCCCGGGAAGAAGCCCGGCGAGCCCCCCACGATCCTGTGCGTCGTTCCCGCGATGGTCGTCGGCCGGATCATCGGCAAGGCGGGCGCGACGATCCGCGAGATCGAAGCGCGGTCGAAGGCGCGCGTCTCCATCCAGGAGGGCAAGGGTGGGCCGGGCATGGCCACCTTGAGCGTCGTCGGCGACGACCGCGCGGCGGAGTCCGTGCGCATGATGGTCAACAACGCCGTCGGAGGGGGGAAGAGGTGACGACGCGACGACGCCGAAAAGCACGAAGAAGATTTCCACACTCAACCGAGTTTCGCCAGTGATTTTGGTACATCGCGGCGTTTCCCTGAGCGCCACGTGCACCAGACTTTATCCAGCGGAACGTCGCGGCGTTCACTGCCTCGCACGCGTGCACCATGCACGCGCGCTCCGCCCCCGTCCCCGCGCGCGTCCGGGTCGCGCCCGCGTCTCGCGTCGCGCGGCGTGAACGCGCCCGCGCGACGAGAACGTCCGTCTCCGCCGGCGCGGACGCCGAGTCCCGCCCCGCGGTGGTGGTGCTCCCCGGGCTCGGGAACCAGACGGAAGATTACGACGCGTTCGCGTCCGAGCTCGAGGGGCGCGGCTTCAGCGTGACCGTGGCGCGCGTCGCGCGACCGGACTGGCTGCGCAACGCCGCTGGTCTGGCGGACCTCAACTACTGGAAGGGCACGCTGCAACCCCGCCCGACCGTCGACTGGTACCTCGGCCGCATCGACGACGCGATCGCGCAGGCCAAAGCTCGGTCCGGCGCGGAGCAGGTCTCGCTCGTCGCGCACAGCGCGGGCGGGTGGATGGCGCGCGTGTACCTCGAAGATTTCGGGACCGCCAGTGTCCGCCAGCTCGTCTCCCTCGGGTCCCCGCTGAACAGCGTCCCCAAGGACGTCCCGGGGGTGGTGGACCAGACGCGAGGCATCTTGACGTTCGTCGAGTCCCGATGCGCGAGCGCGGCGGAACTCGCGGCGCGCGGCGTCGCGGTGACGTGCCTGGCGGGCAAGTGGCTGGAAGGCGCGGACACGCTCGAGGGGCTCGGAAACGCCTCGAACTTCTTCGTCGGCCAGGGGTACAAGCAGGTGTGCGGCAGTTCCGTCGCGTGGGGGGACGGCATCACGCCCGTCGTCACCGCGCAACTGGAAGGCGCCGAGAACGTCGTGCTGGAGGGGGTGTTCCACACGCCGCTGGGCGCGTCGGAAAGCAGGCCGTGGTACGGCACGCCCGCCGTTCTTGACCGGTGGGTGGAGAAGATACTGACGGCGTGATGTGGCACGCGCGTGATGGTGGGGGGAGATGCGCGAAGAGCGCGACGCGCGGAGCCGCACGCCGCGGCGAAGATTATTTTACACGACGAAAGCGCAAACAACAGCCCAAGTCTCGCGCACACGGGATACTTCACGTTCGCGCCTCTTTCGTGTGGAGAAAGCCCCGGGTGACATCGGGCGTCCCCGCCTCTTTCCCAGCCTCTACCTTCTCGCCGCCGCGCGGGTCCTCAGCAGTACGTGCAGGGCTGCACGCCCGTGCTCTCCACGTACTCCGAGTACAGCTTCATGGCGGCGCTGTGCAGCTCCGCGGACTCCTCGCGGTCCTCGGGGGGGCTCCACTCGCTGACTGGCTGCCACAGGGGCTTGATGTAGGTGATCTTCGCCTCGGCGCCGGTCGGCGCGGACGCCGCGAGCGCGGCGAGGAACACCCCCAGGAGCAGGCCGGCGCGACCGAGCATCTCTGCGCTTCGACGGCGCACGACGCGAGGCGAAGTCGCGCGCTCGGGAAGTGGGGCGCGGCGGCGGCGACGCGCGGAGACGAGGCGAAAACACCGCCGCGCTCTCAAAAAAAACAACGTTCGCGTGCTCCGCGTTCGAATCTCGCAGCACGGCTGCACGGGACCGCAAGCGCGGACGAGCTTTTTTGGAGTCGTTGTTCGTGTCGTCCGGAGGCGCTGTCAAGTCAGTCTCGGTCGCGGCGAGGTGGTATGCGTTGCCACGCGTTCTTCGCACGATGCTGCGCGGCGCTGCCCATCGCGGTAGTGTTCACGCTCGCCGCGTTCTCGCAGCTGCCCGGCGACGCGGGGAGCCGGGTGGTGGTCCAGACCAAAGGCACGACCTCCCTGGAGTTGACGGACGCGGAGGCGACGTTCGGGCCGCGCATCCCCGCGGGGGGCGTCGCGGGCACGCTGCGGTTGGCCGTGCCCATCGAGGGCTGCGAGCGGCTCGAGAACAAGTACGACGGGCCGTGGATAGCGCTGCTCAAGCGCGGGGGGGTCGACCCCTCGTGCAGCTTCGTCACCAAGGTGCGTCCCATCCGCGCCCTGGGCGGTTGGGGGTCGTGACAAGACGGTCCCGCTGATGACGCGGATTCCGCGCGCAAAGATCGCCGTCACACGTCGAACGCGCGGATTCGCGCGTTTTCGTCTTTTTCTTTCTTCTTCGCGCGCCCTTCGGCGCGTCCGTCTCCGCCCCGAGTTTCACGCGCGACCGACCGCGCGACCGACCGCGCGACTGATCGCCACACCCATCACTCACAGGTGCGCTACGCGCAGTACGCCGGTGCGATCGCGGCGATCGTGTACGACGACCGCGCCGGCGCGTTGACCCCGATGGCCAAGTCGCCGACGGAGGCGGACGCGGGCGTGCCTTCGGTGTTCGTCTCGGCGGCGTCGGGGAATTTACTGACGCGCGCCATTTTGGAGAGCGAGCCGGACGACGACGCCGGCGAGCGCGGCATCGTCGTGCGCATCACGCCCGGCGCGTTTAGCGGCACGGACCCGGTGAGCCTCGTGGCGAGCGCGTTCATGGCGTGCGTCGTGACCGCCGCGGTGCTTTGTACGTTTTGGTTCTCGCAGCGCTTCACCCCCCGCGCGCGCGCCGCCGCCGACGCCGCCGCGCTCGCGGCTTTGGGGACGCGCGCCGACCCGCAGAACCGCGTCGTGACGCTGGCGGAGGTGGAGGCGCGGTCCAAGACGCGCGTGCACGGCGGCTCGCCGCGCTCTGATACGGAAACGGCGACGCGGAACGGCACGAACGACGTGTGCACGGTGTGCTTGGACGAGTACGACGAAGGCGACGAGATTCGAGAGCTCGAGTGCGAGCACGCGTTCCACAAGACGTGCATAGACGAGTGGCTCACCACGAAACGCGCGTGCTGTCCCTGCTGCAAGCACTCGCTCGTCCCCGCGCCGCCGCCGAGCGGGGACGCCCCGAACCCCGCCGGGGCGCCGCCCGGACGCGGGAGGCGCGGGAGGCGCGGGCGCGGGAGAAGAGCGTGGACCGGGGCGGATCGATCGGCGGGGCGCGGGGACGGGGACGGGGACGAAGGCGCCGCCGGGGACGTCGACGTCGAAGCCGCGGGGAGGCATGGTGGGGACGATGAGGGAGACGGAGGGTCCGCGACCGTTCCGCTGCTGGCGAGCAGGAACGACCTCGAAGACGACGCGTCCGACTCGAACGCGCGCGGCGGCGCTTTTTTGTTCGGCTGGACGTCCCGTTTGGCCGGCCGGCGCCGGCGTCCCGGCGCCTCGGCGCCGGCGCCGCCGGAAACCGACGGCGACGAAGACGAAGAGGACGGCGACGCCGCGACCCAGCCGCAGTACGTCGCGCCGAGCGCGGTGGACGTCGAGACCGGGGGGGAGTGAGACGCGCGGCGCGCGGCGAGGCGTAGAAAAAGCCACGCGGTGTTTTCAGTCTGAAAGTGCTTTGCTACGACGCGGTGCGCGAGAGACGACGCGACGCCGCGGTCTGGCGCCCGTCACTTCGCCCCGGTTCGTCTCAACGGCCCCTCCGCGAACGCGAAGTCCACCCCCAGCGTCTGGTCCAGCAACGACGACCCGTTCGCGCTCGACACGGCCGAGCTCGCCTCTTCCTTCGTGCCGAACTCCACCAGCGCGTACCCCTTCACGAACCCGGTGCGCCGGTCCAGGTTGAGGTGCAGATTCTTCACCTCGCCGAACTCCGCGAAGTGCTCGTACACGTCATCCTCCTGCGCCTCCTCGTGCACGTTCGTCACGATCACCACCCACCCTTCCGCGGACTTACAAGGCATGGTGCGGCTCGGGGTCTGTGCGAAGAGGACACGTTTCGGGAAGAGGAGGAGTGGCGGGTCAGTCGTCGGTCGTCGCGAAGATCGGGGTTCGCGTCGTGGGGAATCATCCTCGTCTTCACGACGCACGCGCGTCGGAAACCCCGTCGTCGGGTTCGGGAGCGCACATCCCCCCCCTCGGCCGCGTCTGCTTCCATCGCGTCGGGCATCACGTTTCGGTCGTCTCGAAGCAGCACGGCGGAGTAGTGCGCGTTCATGGACTGACCCGAGGGAAGCAGGGCGAAAAGCGATACCAGTCGCGTGCCATACCAGACGAGGGACGAAAAAACAAATGGACGAAAAAACAAAACAACGCGATTCGAAATAGTTGGACCGATCGCGGCTTCCTCCCGTCCGCATAACCGAACGCACACGTCGCGCGACCGTTCACGCTCCCACACAGAAAACATGTTTGAGGCCCGTCTCGTCCAGGGAAGCCTGCTGAAGAAGGTGCTCGAGTCCATCAAGGACCTCGTCACCGACGCCAACTTCGACTGCTCGAGCAACGGGTTCGCGTTGCAGGCGATGGACAGCTCGCACGTCTCGCTCGTCGCGCTGCTGCTGCGCAACGACGGGTTCGAGCACTACCGCTGCGACCGCAACATGACCATGGGCATGAACCTGACCAACATGGTACGTTCTGTGCTGTGAACCGCGCGATCTTCGGGGACTTCGCGGCCGTGCCTAGTCCCCTTTCCGCCCTTCGACGGCAACTGGCGTTTCGGGATCGCGCTGGAAAAAGCGTTGTTTTGAAAGTGGGCACTGCCGAAGCGCGAGACCTCGCGGGACGAAGACACCCCTCCGGGAACGACTGAAGGTGGCGGTCTCGACTTTGGGTCTCGAGAACGCTCCCGCAGGACACTTTGCCGACACGCGCGCTCGACGAATCGCGCGATGCACGCCGCTTCACGGACCCTGGCGCTTCGCGATACCTCGCCTTCGGTGCCGGCGTCCGACCGGCTGTCCGCGAAAAACACGCGCTGACCGCTGCCGAATCTTTCTTTCCCACCACAGTCCAAGATGCTGAAGTGCGCGGACAACGAGGACATCATCACCATGAAGGCGGACGACGCTGGAGACGTCGTGACCTTCATGTTCGAGTCCCCTGGTACGTCGCCGATTGCGAGCCGCACTTCGCGCGCGACGCGGGACCCCGAACCCGGCCGAAGATCTCGCACCGTCTCGCGCCGGGTTTTTCAAACTCCGCCACTCGAAGCGCGCTTTCGAGTCTCGCGGAGAGCACCGAAGTTGGCACACCGAAAAACGACGTCAAATGAAACCCGTCCCGTTTCTCTCGCGCCGCGAACGCGCGTCGCCGATCGCCTCGGAACGCACCCGCTGACGCCCGCGCGCCTCGACGCGACGATCGCATCTGCGTCGCCACTCCCGTCTCCCTCGACGATGCGCAGACCAGGACAAGATCTCCGATTTCGAGCTGAAGCTGATGGACATCGACTCCGAGCACCTCGGCATCCCCGACACCGAGTACGCGGCGACGGTGAAGATGCCGTCGGCGGAGTTTGCGCGCATCTGCCGCGACCTGTCCTCCATCGGCGACACGGTGACCATCTCCGTGAGCAAGGACGGCGTGAAGTTCGCGACGACGGGCGACATCGGCCAGGCCAACATCACGTGCCGCCAGAACACCAGCGTGGACAAGGACAACCAGACCGTCATCGACCTGCAGGAGCCCGTGACGCTCACGTTCGCGTTGCGGTACCTGAACTCGTTCACCAAGGCGACGCCGCTGGCGCCCATGGTGCAGCTGCAGATGTCCAAGGAGCTCCCGGTGGTGGTGCAGTACCTCATCGCGGACATGGGCTACGTGCGGTACTACCTCGCGCCCAAGATCGAGGACGAGGAGAACGCCGAGTGAGAGGCGCGCGCGCGACGCGATTTTTCGGGACCGGCGCGCAACGAGCGCGCCGAATGTGTAATACCCACTCGAGGCGAGGAGAGGAAGCGCGCGCGGACGGCGACGAACACGCGTACGGAAATACACGCCGCGACTACTTCACCGCGCTCGCGCCGCGTCGCCGCGCCTTCAGAGCGGCGACGGAGCGCGCCGCCGACGAGATGCCGACGGCGGACGCCGGCTCTCGAGAGCTTTGTGCTTTTTCGCCGTTCTCCTCGCCGAGACTCCGCGTCGCGGCGACGCTCGCGCGTCGGTCTCCGCGCGTTTCCCGCGAAGCGACCCACCTCTCGTCGCCGTCCTTCCTCGCCGCGGAGTGAGAGGCGCGCCGCTTCGCGTCTTTCGCGTCGCCGAGACGCGCCGCCGGCGCCACCGTCCCGAGCCTCGGCGCCGGCGGCAGCGTCCGCGAGGGCACGTCCCGCCCCTCGGCGAGGAACGTGCCGTCCCGCCGCAGCGCCGCCGCCGCCTCGGCGGGCGTCGCCGCGAGCGCCGCGCGAACGCGCGCCAGAGACGCGCGCATTTCCGAATCGTGCGCGAGCATCGCCGAGCGAAACGCCGAGACGACGGCGGAGGGAGAGGCGGGCGCGACGGCTTTTTTTTCCGCTTTTTCACTTCCCTCCTCGTGGACGGCGTTCCGATCGGTTCCAGTCGCGGTTCCGGTTCCGGTCTCCGTTCCGGTCTCCGTTCCCAACCGCACCGCGCCGTCGCGGACGCGCACCACGTCGCGCGCGTCCACGTCGAGGTCAGCAAACCCCGAAACGTCCGAAACGTCCGAAACGTCGTCCGAGTCGTCGTCGTCCTTTTTCCCGACGGCGACGTCGTCCACGAACGCGACGCCGGGCAGAGCGGCGGTCACGGCCCGGAGGTACGCGTCGAGCTCGTTCGCGCGCTCGGTCGTCTCACCGCGCGCGTCTTCGTCTTCGCGGTCATCTCGCAAACGCGACCACCCCGTGAGCTTCTGGAAGCTCACTTCGTCGTCGCCGGAAGCGTCCTCTCCCGGCGAAAACAAACGAACGCCGCGACGACACATCGGGTTCCCCGCCAAAACCACCTCTTTCAGTCTGCGCAACGTAGTCGCCGCGCCGAGCCCCGCGGCGTCGGCGACGGCGTTGCGCGAGGCGTCCAGGCGCTCCAGCGCGGGCGCCACGTCCGCGAGCGACCAGCCGCTCGGCCCGAGCGCGCGCGCGCCGCACCGAGACACCGACAGGCACGTGAGCGCGGGAAGGCGCGGCGCGCGGTGTAACGCCAGAACCTTCGCGTCGTCTTCTCGCGCGGAGGACCGCGCGTCCCGCGTCGAGAGGGGCTCTTTTTTTTTTTTCGCGTCGGCGTCGAGCCGTTTTTTCGCGAGCGCGCTCGTCTCGCGCTCGCGCGCCCCGGGTTCCGCCAGCCCCGGGTTCCCGTCCAGCACCAGCGTCTCGAGCGTGGGCGCGAGCGCGCGCAGCCCGGCGAGGCACGCCGGCGTGAGGCGCGCGTCCGCGACGTGCAGCTCGACGAGCCGCGCGCAGTTTTTCAGAGGCGCGAAGACGTCGGGCGCCTCGAACCGATTGCCGTCCACTCGCAACTCCTCCAGCCGGCGCGCCGCCGCGGCGTTTTGAAAGCCGTCGAGGCTTTTAAGGTTGCACCGCGACAGGTTCAAGGACGTCAACGCGCTCGGTAACGACGCTAGGGTGACTCGCGACAGACCCCGGTCGGGCCCGCGCGATGACCCGTCCGAACCGTCGCCCAGAGACGGGTTCCCGTCGACGCGAAGCGTCTCGAGCGCGCGCATCTTTTCCAAGCCGGTCAAAGATCGCAGGGCGTTGTTCTGCGCTCGCAACGACCGGAGCCTGTCCCCGACGCGCTCTAGGTTCGAGCTTTTCAGCGTCGTGAGCTCGTTATCGCCCACGCGCAGGTCCTCCAGCGCGGGGAGGCTGGCGAAGCAGCCCCCGGACGCGACCGGTGTTCCGTCGTCGTCATCCAACGACACGAGGGCGTTGAAAGAAAGATCCAGGACTTTCAACGTCGAGGCGTCCGCGCTCGCGACCGCCGCGCGCACGAGCGCGGAGACGCTTCCGCGCCCGTCCGACATGGCGCCCGCGTACGTACCTTCGATGCCGCGCGAGTTCCGACGACGTGCTCGACCGCACGGGCGCGCGCGTCGCGTTATGGCTCGAACGAACACACGACGATGCCGCGAGGAAACGAACCAACGTCGTAAACGGTTTCGAAGTTTCGGTTGATTCACTTCGACACTTCGACGAAAGTGCTTCGGAGTCCGCCGAAATCTCGAGACTCGAATCGTGATCCGCGGCGACGCGGCGTGCCCCGCTTGTGCACACTCACGCGCGCGGCATGCTGACGCGCTGTGTCGCGAGCGTCGCGCGGCGCGCGCTCGCCGCAACGACCGTGTATCTACGGCATGGCTCGCGCGCGGCTTCCTCCTCGTCGCCCTGGCGCGTCCCGCGCGCGTGCGCGCGTCGTTTCGCGGGTTCGCCCACCTCTGGAGCGCACCGCCGCGCGCCTCGTTCCGGCTCGCGGCGGCACGTCTCGGTCCTCGCGGCGTCGTCCTCCGCGGATCCCTCCGCGGCGGGCACGGAGTTCGACCCCGCGGAGACGGTCGGCGTCCTGCGCCGCCGCGTGGACGCGCTGGCTGTCCAGGTGCGCGCCGCGCTCGAGGTGTGCGACGTGGATGCGCTCGCGGCGCGGCTCTCGGACCTGGACAACCGCGCGGCGGATGGCGCGCTGTGGGACGCGCCCGCGACGGCGAAGGCGGTGATGGCCGAGCTCGCGGACGTCAAGGCGCAGCTCGAGACTGCCGAGGCGTTCTCGGCGACGCTGGAGGACGCGAGGCTGGGCCTGGAGATGGTGCGCGAGCTCGACGAGAGCGAGCGAAAGAAGGCGAAGGCTCCGTCCGTCTCCGAAGCGCCCGACAAAAAAGCCGCCGTCGCCGCCGAGCGCGCGTTTTACCTGGCGGAGTCGGCGTCGGCGTGCGCGTCGCTGCGCGCGCGGCTGGACGCGTGGGAGACGCGCAGGCTGCTCGCCGGGCCGCACGACGCGAAGGGCGCGGTGGTGTACGTGTACGCGGGCGCTGGCGGGACGGACGCGCAGGACTGGGCGGAGATGCTGGAGCGCGCGTACGCGTCGTGGGCGTCCAAACGCGAGGGCTTCTCCGCGAAGACGACGGAACGCGCCACCGGCGAGGAAGCCGGGATCAAATCCGCGACGCTCGAGGTGGATGGGCCGTTCGCGTACGGGCTGCTCAAGTCGGAGAAGGGCACGCACAGGCTGGTGCGGCAGAGCCCGTTCAAGAAGGACGCGACGAGACAAACCAGCTTCGCGGCCGTGGACGTGGTTCCGAACTTGCACGAAGACGGAGACGCGCGAGACGCCGCGCTGGAAGCCGCCTTCGGCGGCGACGCCTTCGTGCGCGACTGCGAGATCACGACGACGCGCTCGGGCGGGGCGGGCGGGCAGAACGTGAACAAAGTCGAGACCGCCGTGCGCATGAAACACACGCCGACAGGACTCTCCGTGCGGTGCGACGAGGAGCGCACGCAGTCCGCGAACCGACAGAAGGCCATCGCGCGGCTGCGAGCCAAGCTCGTGGTGGAAGCGGAAGCGCAGCGCGCGGCGACCTTCGCGGAGATTCGCGGCGACGTCGTGCGCGCCGAGTGGGGGCAACAGATCCGCAACTACGTGCTGCATCCGTACAAGCTCGTGAAGGACGTGCGAACGGGAGTGGAGACCGCGGACGTCGACGGCGTGCTCTCCGGCGACCTGGACGCGTTCATGAATGCGTACCTGCGGTTCGCGGAGACGAACAGAAGGGAAGCCGACGAGGAGGCGCGTGAAACGATTTAGTGTCGACGACCGCGAGCGCGCCGCACGGGAGGATTCCGCCGTCCGTGGTGTTTACCGAAAGTCCTAACTAGCTATGTCATAGACGAAGTACATCTTTCACATGTGCGAACGCAGTCTTGAAAAAAACCCTTGAAACCGAATAACATGTCGCGCGTATTTTTTCCGACTGTAGTTTTCTTTCTTCTTCGGGTAAAACACCGTTAATTAGCGTGCGACACGGCGCGCCACTCGGTGCGGCGCTCCAGCGCGCGGCGGGTCCACGGGGTCCACCATGCCGCCGTGGGCGTACCAGAAGAGCTCCAAGCGCAACTTACGCATGACGTTTGATGATGATACGCTGTGGGGCGACTCCAACACCACGCGCAGGACCGGGCGCAGGAAGAGCTTGAGGCGGCAGGAGTCCGATTCCGGCGGAGGGACGGGCGATGCCGAAGATTCGGACGATCCCACCGCGAAAGACGAGGCCCCCACGCACGCACGCTTGACGGAGTACGCCAACGCGATGGACTCGACCAGCACGCGCACGGTGTCCGGGAAGACGCCCGGGGACGAGCACGCGCGACGCGTCGACCGGTACCGGAAACGCTGGTACTCGATCGACCCGAACGCGGGATTTCGAGGCAAATGGGACGTGACGCAGGCGGCGATTTTGATCTACGTCGCGATGGTGGTGCCGTTCCGCGTCGGGTACAGGCAGCCCGCGGAAGGGGCTTGGTACGTGGTGGACTTACTCATCGACATCTACTTCTACGTGGACGTCGTGCTCAACTTCCACACCGGCTACGTCGACCCGGATGACGAGGAGCGCGTGATTTACGAGCCGTGGGCCATCGCGCGCAAGTACGCGCGCACGTGGCTGAGCATCGACATCGTCGCGTGCTTGCCCATCGACTTGGTCATTCGAATCAGCGAGGGACGTTTGCTGTGCTCCATGGCCGCGGGTGGGTGCGCGGGCGAGGAGTCGTCGACGTCGGACAGCTCCGGCCAGCTTTTGCGTCTGTTTAAGCTTCTGCGCCTGTTCCGGCTGATGAAGCTTCTGCGCCTGGCGCGCATCGCTCGGCTCTTCGAGCGGTACCAGGACGATCTGTTCGAGTACCTGCACTTCTTCGCGGTGTTGCGTTTGATCGTGATCATGCTGTACGTCGGCCATCTGTTCGGGTGCTTCTTCCACTACTTCTCCGTGAACGAGTGGCGCACGGACGACGAGCTCGCGCAGATCGACGCGGGCACGCTGAGCCCGTGGCTCAAGGAGTACTTCGACGACGCCGATCACGCCTCGGGCGACGTGTGGGACCGGTACATCGCCAGCATGTACTGGGCGTTCACCACGATGACCACGGTGGGGTACGGCGACATAAGCTCGGTGACGCGATCGGAGCGCGTCATCGCGTGCTTCGGCATGCTCGTGGGGGGGTTCGTGTTCTCGGCGGTGATTGGGACCATCGGCGACGTCGTCGCGAAGCGCGACTTGTCCAAGAAGGCGCACGCGCAGAAGATGGAAGCGGTCGCGGCGTTCATCCACGATAACCAGTTGCCCCAGGAACACTACAAAGAAATGCTCGGCTTTTTCCGCAAGCAACGAGTCGTGGGGTACGACCGACGCGCGCTGCTCAACGACATGCCGTTTTGGCTCCGGAAGAAGATTCTGTACCACGCCTACGCGGAGGTGATCGAGAAGACGCCCTTGTTCGACGTCGACGACGGCACCGACGCGGCCGTGTTCATCACCGAGCTCTGCTCGCGCTTGCGGCCGGTCTCGTACCCGTCCGGGCAGATGATCTACCAGCGAGGCGAAATCGGGAGGCACATGTTCATCCTCACCGCGGGCGTCGTGCAGGTGCTGGACCGGAACGCGCGGACCGCGCTCACCGCGCTCGCACCGGGAGCGTACTTCGGCGAGGGGTGCGTGCTGGGTGACGTGCGCCGCCGCGAGAACGTGCGCGCGCTGGGGCACGTGGACGTGTGCCAGCTCGTGTCCCACGAGCTGGACGACTTGCTGGACACGTACCCGCACCTGCACCGCGCGCTGCGCGCGGCGTACTTTAAGCGCAAGGCGCTTCTGGACCGCTTCGAGGCGGCGCGCGCGCAAAACGCGAAGCTCTCGTTCCGGCAGTTCGTGCGGATGGAGAAGAGCGAGGGGCGGCGGAGCGCGGACGGCGGCGGGCGAGACGTCGGGGCGAAGGGACACGGCCCGCCCTCTGACGCCGGGACGGACGAGGACGAGCCGGACGGAAGGTCGCGCGGCGGCGCTTCGTCGGACGATGACGGAGACTGGGCGGGGCGGGACGAGACGGACGACGAACGCCGCGCGGGAGTCGGGCGCGACCCGACGCTGGAGTTTGACTTGACCGCCGAGGAGAAGAAGGCGGAGGAAGAAGCCGCGCCGCTGTTGTCCCGCGGCGCGAGCGCGAAATTCAGCTCGCGCGCGCTGGAGCTGAAGGTGGACGAGATGGAGGGGAAGCTGGAGCAGACCCTCGCTGCGGTGCGGCGCGTGGAGACACTGCTGCGCGAACGCGCGACGACGACGTGAGCGTACGCGTCGCATTCTATTACTTCACGAAGGTTCGTTCGTTCTGTCTACTACGGTCGCGGCGTTCGATCGGAACGCGTCCGACCACCCGATCGATCACGAGTCACGCGTCAGTCGGATCCCACCGCTTGACGCGCCGCACGATCGGCGGGCCGCCCTTCTTCGTCTCGAGCGTCACCGACGCGAGCTCGGCGTGGCGGAAAAAACGCGCCGCCGCGGCGACGACGCGCGGGTCGAGGCGCGACGTCGCCGCCGACGCCTCGAGCTCCGTCGGCGCCCGTTCTCGGTGGCCGTTCGCGCTGCGTTTCCTGAAGAACGCCGCCAAGTCCTGCACGCGTATTCTCGATGTGCGCGCCATCGCCTCGCGCCTGCGCTCCGCGCGCGCCGCCGCCCGCCGGTGCCCCGAGATCTCCACGCGGCTCATCGACACGGCGCCCGCGAGTCGGTCCATCCGCCGCACCAGCGTCGTGTCCTTCTCTCGGACGCGCCGCTCGACGTCCGCGTCTGCGGCGCTCGCGGCGAACGGCGCGAGGGAGCCGTCGTTCGCGCGAAGCGGGCGGAAGAAGTTAGCGTCGGGATCCAGGCTCGGCCGGGGGGAAGGCGACCTCGAGTCCTGCACGCGCCCCGAACGCGCGTCCTGCGGCGCCTGAGACGTGGATGTCGCGGCGGAGGCGGACGCTTCCTCTCGCGAACGCGAAGATTGGTCCGAGGCGAGCATCGAGGACGCCGAGGGGGCGTCGGGGAGTCGCCGTCGCCGCACCGTCTTCGCCGCGGCCGCGGCCGCGTTCCCGGCGGTCTTGGATCCCGACGCACCCATCGAGCCCCACCCGCGCCGCGCGCGAGTGGACGAGGGCGAGGAGACGTGGAAGGCAAGAAGGTGGAGCTAAAGTCGGTCAGTGTTTCGAGTGAGAAATCACGGGCGACGGGAAACGTCGACACGCGAAAACTCGGCGTCGCGAAGTGTCCCCGCGTCTGGCCCGGCTCGCGCGCACTCAGGCGCGCGCTTTGGACGCGCGAGCGGACCGGCGACGAGCAGCCCCAGCACGACGCGTGTTCTTCGTCGGTGATACCTACCGATCCGCCGAACCTGCACGGGAGCTCAGAAGAGCCTCGGGGCTCTTAGGAAAAACAGCCGCCGCCGCCGCCGTCTCGGCGCGTGATTTCGCACCCTCGCGTCTCGGCAACGGACGCGCAGGGACGCGGAGGGCGAAGGCTCTTCTCGACGACCCACTCCGCGCGTTTCTTTCGCCGCGTGCGTCCGCGCCACAGCCGAAGCGATGAAGTTCGACGTGAACATCCTGCGGTATATAGAGAAGGACGCGTGGCGCGTCTTGGTTTCAGTGGAGATGGGCATGAAGAACCACGAACTCGTGCCGGTGGAGCTCGTGAACGCCATCTCCGGGCTCAAGCACGGCGGCGCGTTCAAGTTGATCCGAGAGCTGCTCAAGCACAAGCTGGTGCACCACGAGAATCAGAAGTACGACGGGTACAGGCTGACGCCGTTAGGGTACGACTTCTTAGCGATCAAGGCGTTTGTGAACCGCGGCGCCATCGTCGGCGTCGGCCGCCGCATCGGCGTCGGGAAGGAGTCTGACGTCTTCGAGGTGGTGACGGAGGAGGGCGAGACGCTGGCGCTGAAGCTGCACAGGCTCGGGCGCACGTCGTTCCGGGCCGTCAAGGCGAAGCGCGATTACGTCAAGGCCACGACGACGCACACGAACTGGCTCTACTTGAGCCGCCTGGCGGCGCTCAAGGAGCACGCGTTCATGAAGGCTCTCGGCGAAAACGGGCTCCCAGTGCCGAGAGCCGTGGACGTCAACAGACACGCTGTGCTGATGAGCCTAGTGGACGGCGCGCCGCTGACGCGGCGGTATCGGCTCTCCGACCCGGGCAAGGTGTACGCGCAGTGCGTCGCGCAGCTCACGCGCCTGGCGCAGTGCGGGCTCGTGCACTGCGACTTCAACGAGTTCAACATCATGTGCGACGACGAGAACGACATCACGGTGATTGACTTCCCGCAGATGGTGAGCACCAACCACCCGAACGCGGAGGACTTATTCGTGCGCGACCTCAAGTGCCTGCACAAGTTCTTCCTGCGCAGGTACGACTACCGCGCCTCGGAGGACCCGAACGGCGTGCCCGATCCAAGCTTCTTCGACGTCGCCGTCGGCGGCGTCGGCCACGGCGCCCGCGAGGGCGTCGAGAAGAGCCTGGACGTGAGCCTGCGCGCCAGCGGGTTTACCGCCGCCGCGGGGCAGGACCTCGACGCGTACAACGCCGCCAGGATCGAGCAGAAGCGAAAGGAGAAGGACGACGCGACGATTTCGGATGACTCGCGCTCGAGTGACTCTGGTGACGAGTCGTCCGACGCGGATTCGATCGAGGGCCAGCGCGGGGGGGACGAGCGGAGCCGGTTCCGGTACGTCGAGCGGGGCGAGGAGGAGGCGGAGGAAGCGGACCTGGAGGATGGCGACGACGACGACGACGCGATCGAAGACCCCGAGGCAGACGCAGACGCCGAAGCCGCTTTGGCGCGGCTCTACGGCGGCGGGGCGTCCGCCGCGCCGGGTGTCCAGACAATCGACGAGCAGGAGGCGCTCGAGCCCGTGGGCGAGCAGTCCGACTCGGAGGAGGAGGAGGAGGACGAGGAGGAGGCGTCCGAAGATGAAGGCGAGGGCCGCCGCTCGAAAAAGTGGGCGCGCGCGGCGGCAGCGGAGGCGGCGGCGGCCGCCGCCGCGAGTGGTTCGTCTCGCCGAGCCGCCGCGGACGACGGGACGCGCTCCGTGGGCAGATCGTCCATGTTCTCCACGCGGTCTCGCGCGGACATCGGCAACGACCCCGACCTTGTGCGCGCCAAGCTGAAGAAGCAGGCGGCGGGGAAGAAGACGAAAATCGGCGCGGCGAAACCGGCGGGCACGCGTAACCACACCAAGGACAGAGGAGGGAAGCGGGGCGCGAAGGGGCACCAGTTCAAGTACGACGGATACGGAGGGCAGGTCACGTTGTGATGGCGTGTGCTCTCGTTATGTATTACTACACGAGCTACTTTCATACAGCTGTTGAGTTAGAGACTACGTACTAGGTAGTGGCTACGCGTGGCTGTGCGTAGCTACCGAACGTCGCGAGCGCGCGCCGCGTGTTTTTTTCGTTCGAAGGATGTTTTCGGTCGTTCGAGGCCGCGCGCCGCTCGTCCGTTCCCTCGGGCGCGGCACCGCGCGTCGATCGATCGATCGATCGATCGACGCTCTGATCGACGCTTCGATTTTCGCCGAACCCGTGACGCTCGGCCCGACCTTCGCGCGCTCGGGTCGGACGAACGTGCGCGGTGTCCTCGGGAAACCGGGCTTTAACACCGCGCCGGGCGAAACGCGAACGCGCCAGTCCGAACGTGCGCGGCAACGCGCACGGGCATGGACCCGGATGCGCCCTCGCCCGCGAGCGTCCTGCTCCAGGAGCTCAAGGAAAACGCCGCCGCGGGCGCGCTCGAGCCCGCCGCCGGCGCCCTCGCGGGCGTGACCGGCGCGGGCCCCGACGGGTCAGAACTCGCGGGGCACGAACGACGAACCGGACGCGGCCCCGGTCCGCCGACGCGCGCGGTCTCCCCCGAGCGCCTCTCCGACTGCGCCGAGTCCGCGGGCGCGTCGCGAGGCGACCACGAGGCGGGCGCGTGGACCAGCATGCTCGGCATCGACGACGACGAGGACGTTGTCGCGTTGTTGGCGCGCGCGCTCGAGGGTTTCGAGACGCGCCCGGAGCGCGACCGCGCGTTCGAGCCCGACTTTCTTCTCCGGAGGCGCGCCGGTTCCGCGTTCGACCCGCGCCGCGCGCACCCGTACCACGGCGGCGTCACGCGCGGCGTGGTGTCTCAGCTGCGCCGCGCGCACACCGTGGGCGCGTACCCGCAAACGCACGAGAGCGGCACGTACGACGCGCTGGTTCGATCCCTGGCGCGCGTCTCGAACGCGTCCGGCGCCGTCCCGCACGCGCGTCGCGCGCCCGACGCGCGAGACGACAGCCTGGTGGACAGACTGCGCGTCTCCGTCGGCGACGGTTTTTTTTTCGGCAACGGACTTCGCCGCGCGCGCTCGTCGCCCGCGTGCCACGACGCGGGACGCGCGGCGCGCGCCGACGCCGCTCTCGCCGCCGTGACCGCGGCGGGTGTCGACCCAAGCCCCGGCGCGCGCGCCGACGCCGCCGCCGCGGCGGAGACGTTCGCGGCGTCCGGGTCGCGCCCCTTCGGCTTTCTCGGCGTCACGCGGCCGCCCTGGCACACGCGCTGGGAAGCGCACCTCGAGGTTCCCGCGGCTTCGGCCGAGCCCGAGCCTCCGGCTCGCCCGGGCGCGGGCGGGACGGGCGCCGCGGCGATGGAACCGACGCGCGTGTTCCTGGGCGCGTTCGACGCCAAGGAGAGCGCGGCGCGCGCGCACGACGCCGCGAAACTCAAGCTCTTCGGCCCGCCGCCGGCGTGCGGCGCGCTCAACTTCCCCGCGGAGGAGTACCTCGAGGCGCTGGCGGAGATGCGCGCCTGCGACTTCCCCGAGTTCGTGCGCGCCCTGGTGCGCCACGGCCACGCGGGCGAGCGCAGGCTCTCGAGATTCAGGGGCGTGCACGTCGCGCCGGACGGGAAGTGGGAGGCCAGGCTGGAACGCGACGACGACGCGTGAAAAGGCGAGACAAAAACGGCGAAAGGCTCCCTCGGTCGTTTCCTTCAAAGCCGAAACGCGCGAATTTTTGTCGCCGGGCGCGCCGACGACGCGCGCGCGCGCGCTCGTCGCGTCGTTCGCAAACAGTCTTTTCGTTCGAACGCTCTTTCCATCCCTCTCGTTAAAAAATCAAACGCGCTTTTTTGTCTCGCGCGCGCGCCGCGTGTCAGTCAGTCGTAGTACCCCTCCTCGTCGACGGACGCGTCGTCGTAGCTCCGCGACCCCGAACTCCCCGTGATGCGCGACAGCTCGCTCATCATGCAGTCGCCGTCGTCGCCATCGCGGCTGTCTCGGCTGTCGCGGCTGCCGCCGCGGCTCCAGCTCCGCCGCGCCCTCCGCCCGTAAAGCCCCCCGCCCGCCAAATCCTCGCCGTCGTCCGCGCTGTACCGCTGGTCGTCCGCGCCGAAGAAGTCCACGCCGGACGCGCCCGAACCCAAACCCGACCCGGGCGCGGACCGTGGCGCGAACCCGAAGTCGTCGGCGCCGCCGAGCCCGCGCGCGCGAATGCGCATCGCCTGGTCCGTCAGCGCGCCGCCGGCGAGCCTCGGCTCCGTGCCGGGCAACCCGTCGGCGCGCGGCGTCGGCTTCGCCTTGAGCCACCGCGAGATGACGTGTCCGCTCAGCTCGATGCGCCCGCGCTCGAGCGACCCGCCGTAGTTGAACCGCAGGCGCCGCAGCAGCACGACCACGCGGTCGCCCGTGCGCGCCAGCCGCCGGTCCGCGGCCGAGTCCGACATCGCGTCCGTCTCCGAGTCGCTCAGGACGCGCAGCGTGACCCCGGGCAGCTCCGGCGGGTCCTCGTCCCCGGCGTGCGCGTCCGAGTACCGCCGGAACACGCGCAGCAGCGTCAGCACCGCCACCTCCGCCGCCGCGGGGGGGAACCCGCGGATGTCGTACTCCGAATCCGCCGGGTGGTTCGTATCGCCGCCGGGCTCGCCTCCGCCTCCGAGCTGGAACTTGGGCACCACGCCGAGCGCCTGCGCCTCCTCGTACAGGATGAGCGCGCGCAGGGGGTAGTACTTGCGCGCGTCCTCGTGCGCGTCGTCCTCGCGCGCCACCGCGCGAGCCAGCCGGCCGACGCCGGCGCCCTCGCGCCCAGCCTCGGAGGCGTCCACCGCGCGCAGCGCGGGAAGAGTGGGCGGGCGCAGGCACGCGAGCATCGCCGAGAAGGTCGCTAGGCGCGGGCGCACACCCGCCACCGTAGCTTCGTGGTACACCGCGATGGCGCGATCCGCCCACTCCTTCCACTCGGGCTCCGCGTCGCGCTTTCGCGCGCTCGCCGCGTGTCCGCCCTCCCCGTACCTCCCAGCCGCCGACGCGAAGGCGCGCTCGCCCGTCTCGGGGTCCACCAGCGCCGCCGCGTCCGCGTCGATCTGCTGCCTTTTGTTCGCGCGGTTTTCCGGGTCGGTGAGCTCGCGAATCTTCAGAAGCGTCACGCCGACGATGATGTTCAGCGCGACGTCGTTGGGAGGGCACCCGCTCTCGCGGCTCTGCTTGTACGTGCGCCAGGCGAGGTCCGCGTCACCAGCGCGCGCGCACGAGCTCAGAAGCTCGCGCCATGTCGTGTCGTCCGGCTCGTACCCGGCCGCGCGCATCAGGTCCGCCGCCTCGAACGCGCGCCGAAGCTCGCCCGCGCGGCCCGACGCCACCACCAGCGCGGTGTACGTCCCGCGAGTCAACGCGAACCGCGGGGGGGGCGTCGTCGACGCCTCGTCCTCGCCCGTCGCGCGGCGGTAGTGCCCCCAGGCGAGGTCCGCCCTGCCGGCGGACGCGCACACGCGCACCAGGCTCTCGATC
>MDSV01075935.1_pt1 | contig 37922 bp, 43 predicted proteins | sample 810851 | NCBI WGS metagenome assembly MDSV01 (sample SAMN05326640, study PRJNA326480) | marine metagenome | isolation source: seawater | place: Atlantic Ocean: North East | collected 2012 | reverse complement strand
TTCATATGCAATATATTGGTGTATTAATAATAAAATTCAATTATTAGATATATTAAATGAGAAAAGATAGAAATTTTGATCAACTAAGAGATGTTAGTTTTGAAACAAATGTTAGTATTCATGCAGAAGGATCTTGTTTGGTAAAGTTTGGAAATACCCATGTTGTGTGTACAGCATCAATCGATGAAAAAACACCACCTTGGCTGCGCAACTCTGGAAAAGGCTGGGTAACAGCAGAGTACGGAATGTTGCCACGATCTACAAACACACGCATCGATAGAGAGGCAGCAAGAGGAAAGCAGAGTGGAAGAACTCAAGAAATACAAAGATTAATTGGAAGAAGTTTGCGTTCTGTTACTAACTTACAAGAACTAGGTGAGCGTCAAATTAAAATTGATTGTGATGTTATACAAGCAGATGGAGGTACAAGAACAGCATCTATAAGTGGTGGTTTTGTTGCTTTATACCAAGCAGTTGAGAGATTAAAAAAAAATTATAACATTCAACAACAAATCATAAAAAATTATGTTGCTGCCATTTCTGTCGGTATCGTTGATAATAAGCCGTGCCTAGATTTAGACTATGGAGAAGATTCTGCAGCACAAGTTGATGCAAATTTTGTTATTTGTGATAATGAAAAACTATCAGAAATACAGGTTACAGGAGAAGAATTTTTCTTTAGCTCAGATCAATATCAAGAATTATATCAACTAGCTAAAATTGGTATTAATCAAATTATATCTAAACAAAAAAATATTCTGGAATAAAAATTGAAAGATATTTTGTTTTTTTCGCATAACCAAAAAAAAATAATTGAGGTAAAACAAATCTTTAAAGATAGTAAAATTAAAATTTACGACCTAAATACATTTGAGAAAATAAAAGAACCCAAAGAAACTGGAGCCACATTTTCATCAAATGCTAAAATCAAATCCAAATATGGTCAAAAATTATTTAATATGCCTTGTTTTGCTGATGATTCAGGCTTTTGTGTTGAGGCTTTAAAAAACAAACCGGGTATTAAGTCTAAAAGGTTTTTGGACAAATTCTCAAGCAACAGTAAGGCTTTTGAATATATTATTTCAAATGTTATTAAAAATAAAAACAATAGAGCTTTTTTTGTTACAGCTATTTCTCTAACCATAAAAGAAGGTTATCACCTGATATTTTTAGGAAAAATAAATGGGACGGTTTCCTTAGAGCCTAGGGGCGATAATGGATTTGGTTATGATCCAATTTTTGTACCTGACAACCACAACAAAACATTTGGTGAGATGAAACTAGGAAAAAAAAACAAAATAAGCCATAGAAAAATTGCTATAACAAAATTAAAATCTTTTTTATTTTGATATTGCTTTTGCTTCTCCATTTTCTATTTGCAATATCTGGAGATCTCTTTGTATTATATTGTTTAAAAAATAAAAATTACCGTCTACACCAGAAAATTTTATGTTGCTGTTTTCAAACATTTCAAAAAAGGCCGGTATTGTATAGTTGTTGTTAATTAAATAATCCAATAAACCAACAAGATCATAAGGTAGCGTTGATGTCCTTATAAGCCTCTCATCATACAAATCCTTATAATCATTACTAAGCTGTTCTCTTTTATTATATTCGATACCTGGATAAATTGATCCACTTAAACTTGGCTCATCAAAAAAAACTTTGTCGTCCCAAGCTCCAGTACCTACAAACTTAACAATGTTTGGATCGATATCATAGTATGGTAATAGTGGAGCTACTTGTAATAATCTTAATCCATAATCGGCAATTATTATATGTGTAAAATCAAAATCTTTTGTTGTTTGAAATTTTTCAAGTTTTACTAACCTTCTTCTTGAATCTTCATCTTTTTTATTTGCTAGTATTCTTTTCTGCCTATTAAGTTCATATTTTCTTAATTCATATTTACCCAACTCTTTTATTGCCTCAGGAGCGTTTGTTAAATTTATATTATAAGAAGCTCTGTTAATAATTATAGAATTACTCTGATCAGCCACTTTGTCAATTATTGCATTTATTCCAAAACCATATTCGTTTTCTGGGTATAAAAATGCTATTTTAGAATTATTTGGAAAAAAATTAAAAATAGTTTTCAGTTCATTTTCAGGAAAAAAATTAACCAAAAAAATACAATCTTCGGCTAAATCTGCATTAGGGGAAAATGAAAAGAAAACAGCCCCCTTTGAACAAAACTTATCAAGTGAAACAGTATCTGATGAACTTAGTGGGCCTATAAAAATTTTACCAGCTAAATCTTGTGTTTTCAAAAATTCTTCTAGTTGATTGGTGTCTTCATAAAGCTTTATTGAAAAAGAAATGTTTTTAATTTCTTTTTGATAAACAGCTAATTCAATTATATTAATGAACTGACTTACAACCTCTGAGTTATCATTTGCAGATAAAATAATTGTTACATTTTTTTGAAACACCTCATCAGGTAAAACAAATAATGATTTTTCAATTAAGCCTTCTTCCCCCAAGGGTTTTTCTTTTTTCTTTATAATTGATTTATTTTCTATTTTGTTCTCAGTCAAAAGATTAATTTCATCTGGTTTCTGTTGAACAGTATTATTTGCTGGAGCACATGATTGTAACAATATAAAAAAGTGTAAAGTTAGTATTATGAAAAATGGTTTATACATAATTGCAACACCGATTGGAAATCTGGAGGATATTAGTTCGAGAGCAATAAAAACTCTGAAAGATTGTGATATAATAATATGTGAAAACCCGAAACATTCTCTTAAACTACTATCAAAATTAGACATTAAAAAGAAATTAATTTCTTTGCATGATTATAATGAAGAAATCGTTATAAAAAAAATTAAAGACGATTTAAAACTTAAAAAACTTTCTTTAATTTCTGATGCTGGTTCACCACTTATTTCCGATCCTGGTTATAAACTAGTTAGGTTTTGTAATAAGAACAACATTTATGTTACGGTCATACCTGGCCCATCCTCTGTTACTAGCGCTCTTCAGATTTCATCAATTCCAATAAATAAATTTACTTTTCATGGATTTGCTCCCAAAACAAAGAATGGGGTTGAGGATTTTATTAGCACTATAAAGCAATCAACCTCCACATCTGTATTTTTTATATCAAGTCATAAAATATTATTATTTTTAGAATTATTCTCAAAAAAACTAAAGAACAGAAAAATAGCCGTTTGCAAAGAATTAACAAAAATTAATGAGCGTGTTTTTGTGGGTTCGTCTATTGAGGTTTATAATGAATTTAGACAAAGCTCAAAAAACTCCCTTGGTGAATTTGTTGTGGTTGTTGAAGAGAAGATAAGTGATAGAAAAAAAACCCAATATGAACTATCTCCTGACATAATTAACATTATAAACAAATTATTAGAAAAATTTACTTTGACTGACACCGTTGAAATAGTACATAAAATTGGAAAAATAGGTAAAAAAGAAATATATAAAAAAGCATTAGATATAAAAAATGAAAAATAACATCTTAATTTTATTCCTTTTAGTGTTTTCACTCAATATTCTTAGCTGCTCTCCTGCTGGAATTTTGGGATCGGGTGCAGCAACTGGCATGGTTGTTGCTGAAGGAGATAGAAGTTTTGGTACCGTTGTTGATGATGCAACAATAAAAATTAATGTTGCAGCAAAATTTATTAACTCAACTGACAATTTGTTTGTTAATATAAACACAACAGTTCTAGAGGGTCGTGTATTATTAACTGGCTTAGTCGAAAATCAAGAAATTAGAATTGATGCGGTTAGAAGAGTTTGGGAGGTAGAGGGTGTAAATGAAGTTGTTAATGAGATTCAAATTGGAAATAGATCTGGGCTAAAAGAATATGCTCAAGATGTATGGATTACTGCTCAAGTCAGGGGTTTAGCAGCTAAAACATTAGGCTTAAGATCAATAGCTTACAATTTTGAAACCATCCAAGGCAAAGTTTATATTGTTGGTATAACGTCCAGACCAAAACAATTAGAGGACTTAATTGTTATTGCAAAAACTGTTAAAGGTGTAAAAGAAATAGTCAATTACGTTATTATTAAACAATAAAAATATTTGGGAATGTTGTTAAATACTTGATTATTTTATTATTGCTAAAAACTTAAATTTATATTTTTTGGCCACCTAAAATATGAATATGAAAGTGGGGCACTTCTTGTCCACCATTTTCTCCTGAGTTTGATATTATTTTATAACCACTATTTTTTATACCTAGTTTTTCAATAACCATATCGGTTTTTTTAAAAAAATTAGAAACAATATTTTCATCATAGTTTGAAACAAAGTCAGAGAAGTCGGTACATGAAACTTTTGGTATACCTAAAACATGTATTTTAGCGGTAGGATTTATATCATTAAAAAATAAAACTTCCTCATCTTCATAAACCTTTTCACAGGGAATTTCACCTATAATAATTTTTGCAAATATATTATTATTGTCGTACATTTTTTCTTTTTGCCAACTCTTTAGAAATATCAGAATAGCTTATTTTTTTTGAGGATAACAAAACAAACAAATGGTAAATAACATCTGTTGCTTCTTCAATAGTTCTTTTTTTTGAACCTTTAAGATAGTCTATAATTAGTTCGGAACTTTCTTCACCAAATTTTTGTGCAATTTTTTTTTCACCATCTTTTAAAAGTTGCGCAGTGTAAGATTTTTTTGATTTTAATTTTTTTCTCTCTTCTATGATGGAGAATAATTCTAAAAATAAGTTTTGCATCTACATTCTAACTTCTATATTTTTTTCTTTTAAGTATTTCTTTACATCCATTATACTAAATTCATTAAAATGAAAGACGGATGCAGCAAGTAAGGCGTCAGCCTTACCGATTTTAATACCGTCTAAGAAGTGTTTAATTGTCCCAACACCCCCGCTTGCAATCACGGGTATTGTTAATATTTTGTTTGCTATAGATAAAATTTCTACATCAAAACCTGATTTTGTTCCGTCTTTATCCATAGAGGTTAATAAAATTTCTCCCGCTCCTAAGTTTTCTACTTTTTTTAACCACTCTATAGCATCGATACCCGTGTTTGTTGTGCCTCCATGAGAATAAACCGTCCAATTGTTATTATTTTTTTTAACATCAACAGCAACTACTATGCATTGGCTTCCAAAATAATTTGAGGAGCTTTTAATAATATCAGGGTTTTTTATTGCAGCTGAATTTATAGAAACCTTGTCCGCTCCAGCTTTTAACAAATTTTTAATATTTTCAATTGACCTTACCCCACCACCTACTGTCATGGGTATAAAAACCTCTTCTGCTGTTTTTTTAACCATATTTAATATTGTGTCTCTATTCTCTAATGAAGCACTTATGTCTAAGAAGCATATTTCATCTGCACCGTTTTCAGAGTAAAATTTTGCCTGATGAACAGGGTTTCCAGCATCAACCAAATCTATAAAATTAATTCCTTTTACAACTCTTCCATCCTTAACATCAAGACAGGGAATAATTCTTTTCTTAAGCATTTCTATCCAATATTTTTTGTGCTTCTTTTAAGTCAATATTTCCTACATAAAAAGATTTTCCTGCTATCACACCTTCAATATTATCAGATTTTATATTTCTTAATTTTTCTAAATCAAAGTTATCTTTCAAACCCCCACCCACTATTAGTCTCTTATTTGTTAGAAGTGCATTTTTTGAAATCATTTCATGGTTTAGTCCTGTAAGCATTCCATCTTTTTCTATATCGGTAAGAATATAACCTCTTATATTTGACTCATCATATGTGTGAAAAAGTTTTGCTGGTGTAAAATTACTCTCCTCAACCCACCCCTTAATCATTATCTTGTTTTTTAAAATATCAAGTGCAATATAAATTTTTTGATTATAGTTTTCTGCCATTTTTTTTACTTCTTGACTGTTGCTAATTGCATAAGAGCCAATAATTAAGTAGTCAGCACCTAAATCAAAATAAGTTTTAATAATACGTTCTGAGCGTATACCTCCTCCAATTTGTATTGGTATTGAAATACTATCTCTGATTTTTTGAATTGTCTTATTGTTTATATCTTTTCTTCCAAAAGCAGAGTCAAGATCCACAAGGTGTAAGCGCTCACATCCTTGGTTTTCAAAATATTTTGCTTGTTCAGCTGGATTTTCATTAAAAACCTTGCTTGAGTTATCGTCTCCTTTACTGAGTCTCACACACTTATTATCTTTTAAATCTATGGCTGGGAAAATTTTCACTATAGATCTTTAAAATAATAATAGCCTTTAATTCTTGCTCCATTAATAAAGGCGTAAGATGGATTTTCTCCCCATTTGACAAAGCCTTTATTTTCAAAAAGTTGAATGGCTGCTGACTGGGTTTCTCTGATGTCTAGTTGTATGCTTTTTTTATTATTTTCTTTTGAAATTAATATTGCTTGATCAATCATGGCCTTGGCCAGACCATATCCCCTTGCCCACGGAGCAACAAAATGGGATTGTATTTTTGAAATATTTTTTTGAGCTTCATTGTTTGATGGATAAAATGAGATTTGTGAAGCGCCTGCAATATTTCCATTTAATCTTCCAACAATTAAAATATTTGATTTAATTAACACCAACCCATTCCAATATTTTTTTAAACTTTCTATGTGTGGAATTGTTAACCAACCAAACCCACCTCCAGCCCTAATTGCTTGCTCAGTGATATTACACAGATCAGCAAGGTCGGTTTCAGAAACCTTTATTAGGCTTTCAACAGCTATGTTCATATTTTCTTTAACCAAACTATTCATAAATTAATAAAGCTTTTTATTATTTCTAAACCCTGATCAGAGCTTTTTTCAGGGTGAAACTGAAAGCCATATATATTTTCTTTATTAACAATAGAAGGAAAATTTATGCCATAATTAGTTTCAGCAAGAACATTTGATTTGTTTTTGCAATTAAAATAGAAACTATGTACAAAATAATAATCGGCTTCTTTGGGTGTAATTCTTAGGTTTTTATTTAACACCTTTATTGAATTCCAACCCATGTGGGGCATTTTAAGATTTTCAGAAGGAAGTTTTTCAATAGTTCCATCTATCCAACCCAAACCCTTATGATCTCCATTCTCTAAGCTGTTATTTGCAAGTAGTTGCATCCCAACACAAATTCCAAAAAATGGTTTCTTTTTATTAATTACAAAATTATTTAACTCCTCGATCATCCCTGGAATTTTTTTAAGACCATTAATACATGTTTGAAAAGCTCCTTGGCCAGGAAGTATAATATGTGTTGAGTTTTTTATTATATTTGGGTTGCCAGAAATACAAACCTCAGCATCAATGTTGGTTGTGTTTATAACCTTAATAAAAGATTGTTTTGCGGATAAAATATTTCCAGAACCATAGTCTATTATGGTTATGTTTTTTTTCATTTTTTTATAGCGTGCCTTTTGAAGAAGGTATAATGTTTTTAATTCTTTCATCAACAGTTAAGGCATGTCTTATGCTTCTTGCGAAAGACTTAAAACACGACTCTATTATATGGTGATTGTTATCTCCATAAAAGTTTTCAATATGTAGATTGCATTTAGACTCATTACAAAAAGCTTTAAAAAATTCTTGGAAAAGTTCTGTGTCCATTTCACCTACTTTTTTTAATCCAAGACTTACTCTCCAAACAAGCTCTGGTCTTCCTGAGAAATCAATTACTGTTCGAGACAAACTATCATCCATAGTTATGTAAAAAAAACCATACCTGTTAATCCCTCTTTTTTCTCCAATAGCTTTGTTTATAGCTTCTGCAATAACATATGCTGTATCTTCAACAGTATGATGAAAATCTACATGTGTATCTCCCTCAGCTTTGAGCTTTAAGTCGATAAGGCTGTGGTGAGAAAAAATTTCTAACATATGGTCAAAAAAACCTATTCCTGTTGAAATTTCATTTTGACCAGAGCCATCTATGTTGATCTCACAAGAAATATTAGTTTCTTTTGTATTTCTGTTTACTTTTGCAGTTCTCATAAAAACGCCTAATATCAGTGATATATGAAATATTCTAGCCAAATAACTTGATTAAAAGAATTAAGTAGCCATTTTTAAATATGTGAAATAAAAAAATATTAAAAATGACAACAATTGTAGGAATTAGAAAAGATAATTTAGTGGTTATTGCGGGTGATGGTCAGGCGAGCTTTGGCAACACCGTAATGAAACCAAATGTTAAAAAAATTAGAAGATTAGGCCAGGACGACTCTGTTATTTCTGGTTTTGCAGGCTCTACTGCCGATGCATTTGCTTTGTTTGAAAGGTTAGAATCAAAGCTGGATCAATATAAAAATCAATTAATGAGGTCGTGTGTAGAATTGGCTAAAGACTGGAGAACCGACAGGTATTTAAGAAGGTTAGAGGCAATGATGATTGTGGCTAATAAAGATGTAAGTTTGTTATTATCAGGTACCGGCGATGTAATTGAATCAGATGATGGTATACTCGCTATTGGCTCAGGTGGACCTTATGCTAACAGTGCTGCTAAAGCACTTTTAAAAAATACAAAAATGAATGCTAAGGATATAGCTATTGAATCTTTAAACATAGCAGCAGATATATGTATTTACACTAATCACAATATTATTTCAGAAACGATAGAGCTGTAATGAAATCTAGTTTTAGTCCGAGAGAAACAGTTTCTGAATTAGACAAATTTATTATTGGACAGAAAAATGCAAAAAGAGCGGTGTCAGTTGCTTTAAGAAATAGATGGAGAAGAAAACAGTTAAGTAAAGATTTGAGAGATGAAATAGTTCCTAAAAATATTTTAATGGTTGGTCCAACTGGGTGTGGTAAAACTGAAATATCACGTCGTCTTGCTAAGTTGGCAGATGCTCCTTTTGTTAAGGTTGAAGCAACAAAATTTACAGAAGTGGGTTATGTGGGAAGAGATGTTGAACAAATAATAAGAGATTTAGTTGAAATTAGTATCAACAGCACAAAAGAAAAGATGGGTAAGGAGGTTAAGGCTAAGGCAGAAAAAAATGCTGAGGAAAAAATTTTAGATATATTAGTCTCTAAAACGTCAAGTGAATCAACCAGAGAAAGCTTTAGACAGAAACTTCGAAATGGTGAGCTTAATGATAAAGAGGTTGAAATTCCTGTTTCAGCACAATCTTCAATGAGCCTACCCACAATGGATATTCCAGGAATGCCTGGTTCACAAATGGGAATGATAAATCTTGGAGATGTGTTTGGGAAAAATTTTGGCAAACAAAAAAAAATGAAAAAAATGAATGTCAGCGAATCTCACACCTACCTCTTGCAAGAAGAGACTGAAAAGTTATTAGATCAAGATAAAATAAACTCAAGAGCGCTTGAAGAAGTTGAGCAAAATGGAATAGTTTTTATAGATGAGATTGATAAAATAACGTCTAGAAGCGATAGAAGTGGCGCAGATGTTTCAAGAGAGGGGGTTCAAAGAGACTTGTTACCTCTTATTGAGGGAACAGCTGTTTCAACCAAGCATGGTGTGATAAAAACTGATTATATTTTATTCATTGCTTCTGGTGCTTTTCATCTATCAAAACCCTCTGATATGTTGCCAGAATTACAGGGAAGGCTTCCTATACGTGTTGAGCTTGAAAGTTTATCTAAAGATGACTTTAAGCTTATTCTCACAGAAACTCAAAATAGCCTTATAAAGCAATATGTTGGTTTATTAGGTACTGAGAAAGTTGATTTAGAATTTGAAGAAGATGGGATTGACTCAATTGCGTCACTAGCAACTGAAATCAACCAAAATATAGAAAATATTGGAGCTAGACGATTACACACAATAATGGAAAAGCTTTTAGAGGAGGTAAGTTTTAATGCCTCAGATATTGGGCCAACCAAAATAACAATTAATAAAGAATTTGTTGAAACCAACCTTGTAGACTTAATAAAAAGCCAGGACCTATCAAAATTTATACTTTAGGGATTGATTTTAATATCAACCTTACCTAACGATTGTTTGTGATTAAAAAAATACAAATAGAATTTAGTTTATTTGTTCTTTTGTTGTTAGTTGTTTTGTTTGCCTACAAAATTGATATTTGGGTATTTAATATATTTAAGCAACTTAACTATGGTTTTGGCCCAAGTCATTTAAAAGTTTTTTTTGTTAGAATTACAGATTTGGGGGACTCGTTGTGGTATTTTGCAATTTTTATTCTAATTTATTTATTTTCTTATTTCATGAAAATCACAAACCTAATAGGTTTAGAGAAGTATTTATATTTAAAAAAATTTAGTGTTTTTAGTTTTGTGTACTTACTTCTTGTTGGTTTAATCACTCAGTTAATAAAACATCTTATTGGTAGGCCTAGACCAAATCATGCTCAATTAGATGTTGGTATTGAGTTTAATTTTTTTACAACTGAGTCAGCATTTCACTCTTTTCCATCTGGTCACTCCTCAACAATAATAGCTGTTACTATAATAGTGGCATTAGCACTACCCAACTTAAGATATTTTTTTTATCTTTGTGGTTTTTTAATTGCATTAAGCAGGGTGGTTGTTGAAGCACATTTTTTAACAGATGTTTTTGGAGGGGTGTTAATTGCAATTATAGTTTATAAATTTTTAGACTATTTTGTTAAAACAAAATACCCAAGTATTTATTGGGGGGAGTTGGTGTTTCAAAAAATCTCACCTTTAACAAAAATACTTATAGTATTTTTTGTTTTAGCTATTTTTGTAACTGTTGGTCCTGAAATTGATGTTTTTATAAGTAGTCTTTTTTATTATGGTAATGATCAGTTCTTGCTTCAAAGTTATTATTTTGTGTCAATTCTTTTTAGAGAGTTTTTGCTTCCAGCAATATTGGTGTATGTTTTTTTTCTTCCTTTTTTTATAAAATTTTTTCCAATACAAAAAATTTATTTTGGTTATAAGTTTTCTTTTTCAGAAATTATTTTTCTTTGGTTTTCAGGGGCCATTACAATGTTGTTGATCGTAAATGTTTTACTAAAAAATATGTGGGGCAGAGTAAGACCTAATGATGTTTCATATTTTGGTGGAATTCATGATTTTGCTCCTTGGTATAAAATTAGTAATTTATGTTCTTCGAACTGCTCGTTTGTGTCTGGTGACGCCTCCGTAGGTTTTTTGTTAGTTGTTTTTTATTTTATTACCAAGAAAAAAATTTATATTTATTTGGGTTTAGTTTTTGGTTCATTTTTAGGTTTTGTAAGAATTGTTGCAGGGGGTCATTTTTTAAGTGATATAATTTTTTCTCAAATAGTGGTAACTATTTCTCTCTTAGTGTTTTTTATTTTTTATAAAAAAATATATGACAAATAAAGTCTTAGGTTATGCAATTCTTTTGCTGATAATGCTTAAAATAGCAGCAATTTGTTTCACAAGTCTAGGTTTGTATGGTGATGAAGCTCAGTATTGGTTGTGGTCTCAAGAACCTGATCTAGGATACTATTCCAAACCACCTTTACTCTCTTGGTTCTTGGCTGGCTATACTGGTGTGTTTGGAGATTCTTTTATTTCGTTAAAATCCTTTCCTATTGTCGTTTATTTTTTTATTTCTTATTCAGTTTATAAGCTTTGCCGATCTTTATCTTTTGAAAAAACTGATGCAATTTTATGTGCTATAAGTTTTTTAATTATTCCTGCCGCAAGCCTATCTTCTTTTTTAATATCAACTGATTTGTTGCTTTTGTTGTTTTGGACAATATCAATGATATTATTATTAAACACAATAAACTCAAACTCTGTCTTAAATTTTATTTTATTAGGTTTTTTTTTGGGCTTAACATTCCTGGCAAAATATGCGGCTGTTTATTTTGTGTTATCCCTTGTTCTGTTATTAATTATAGATAGAAAAACTTTAAATAGTTTTAAAAATAACCCGGCTGGGATTTTGTTTTTTTTATTATCTTTTTTTTTAGTTTTGTCACCTAACATTTGGTGGAACCTTAACAATGGCTGGATAACATTTTCTCACACATCTGATAATGCTAACTTACAAAATTTAAACCTAAATTTTTATGAGCCTATAAAGTTTCTAGTTTCACAAATTATAATGGTGGGCCCTTTTTTGTTTTTTTCCTCTGTTGTTTTTTTAAAATATTTTCGTTTAGATTTTGAAAACAGGTTTTTATTAATATTTTCTTTGCCAATACTTTTGGTTGTTTTGGTAGAAAGCTTCCTTGTAAGGGCTAATGCTAACTGGGCTGCTCCTGCACTAGTTTCCGTTTTCATAATTTTTTTTAGACTGGTTAATAGTAAAAAAAACTATTTATTAAAAATGAATTTTGTTTTTAATTATTTTGTTGCAATGTTTTTGTTTTTTTCAGTTTTAATTTCTTTTGAAAGTAGGGTTTTCGACAGAGTAAAGGGTGTTAAAGAGTTTACTATGGAAATATTGTTGATAATTAAAGAAAAAGACCTTGTTATATCTGACCGTATTGTTTTTTCTAACATTTCTTATCAAATGCGTAACGAAACAAACAGGGTGTTAATGCCTTATAAAATGGGCGCACCTATAACTAACCATTTTCAAATGAGCTCGCCTTTAGGTCATCAAAGAAAAAATGATTTTTTTCTACTTGGCGGACTTGTTGATGTTTCATACCTGGTAAACAAACACCAGAGTAATCTAATAAAAGAATTTGACGTTCCTTTTAGTTCACAAAAATTAGAGTTGTATGAAGTTAGGTTTAAGTAGTTTTTTTATTATTTTATTTTTTCTTTGTGGCCCAGCTTATGCGAAGGAATTTTATAAAGAGTTTAATATTAAGGTGTCTGGTATAAAAATAGGTAAATTAATTTGGACAATAAAGATTGATGACACATACTACTTGAACAGCTTAAAGCTTAAAAGCGAGGGTTTTATGTCTGCAATATATAGGTTTAGTGGGGAGTATTATTCAGAGGGTTTTGTTAAAAACAACAAACTAAACCCCACCAAATACAGTCATGTTTGGAAAACAAAAAAAATAAAAAAAAATATGGAATTAACGTTCAAAAATAACCGGCTTCATTCACTAAATCAAACACCGTATGAAAAAGAAAAATTGAGGGTAGATGTGTTTAATATAAAAAAAGCCAAAGACCCGATAACTTCTTTTCTACAAATTATACTTGGTGAAAACAGCTCTTTAGTGGTTGATGGAAGAAGGGTGTACACAATGAAAGCAACTTTTAATAAAAAAAACAACAAAACCGTTGTTGATATTTCAAACTATTCTAATTTATGGGCTGATCACAAAAGAAGTAAATTTGAAAAAATAACTTTTGAAAAAAAAAGTGGGAGCCCGCTACCTTTAAAAATAAATATTTATTTTGATGGAAGGGTTTTTGGGTTAGAACAAATTTAATTTTTCTTCTTCCTAAGATAAACATAGAAGGCCCCTTCTCCACCATGCTCTATGGAGGCATGTTCAAAAGAAAGAATGTACTTAGCTAGTTTTTTTGACTTTGCCCATTCAACAAAATGAGACCTGATAATGCCGTGATAAAGCTTGGGGTTTTTGTTGCTTTCTGTGTTTTGTGATTTAAACAAACCTTTTCCAGTTACAAACAACAAACACCTTTTATTAGAATTATAACACTCTCTAACTGTGTAGTTAAATCTCTCCTCAGATTCTATTAATGATTTACCATGAAAGTCTATTTTTTTATCAATACTTATAGACCTTCTTTTTATACTTTTTTTTAAATTTACTTTTTCTAAATTAAATTCAGAGTTTTTTGTTGTTGTTTGGTGGTTGGTGGTTTTGTGTGTGTTTTCTTTTGTTTTGTTTTTTTTAATAGGTTTATATTTTGTTTTTGGTTCTTCTTTTTTAATTCTGTTATTTTTTTTTATAGGTTTTACGCCTTTCATCAATTTTAAAAAAACATCATCTTTATTCATCTTTTAAAAAACTACTTATCAGAGCCTTAACTCTGTTTGGGGTTTGTTTATACCAAAGGCTATCCATCATTTCAAAACAAACAAGATGCTTGTTCCCTGACCTTATGTTTTGTAATAGTTTTTTAAAACTAAGAACACCACTTATTCCTAATTGAAAAATCATTTCAATGAGTAATTCAGCCTCTTTTCTGTTTGAGGTAATGGGCCTTATGATGTTTTTAAAGTTATTTAGTGCAATATGAAAATCATCTTCAAATATTTTTTCTAATTTCTTTTTATCTGTTTTTTTTTCTAATAGATTTATTTCATTTGGTAGGATTAGGTGACCGTAACCAATTGTTAAATAACCTAGTTGATCTTTGTAGGGTTTGGGGGAGAAGCCTTCGTTAAGTTTAATTCTTTTTTTTAAATTATGATAGCTCAAGTTTACTAAGTTGAGATTAGTGTCCAGTTTGGCCCATTTGAGTTTTCAGGTTTTTCAAAAACCCAGGTATCTTTATTTTTTACTACATCTTCTTCGTTGTCACTTAGAATTTGTTCACTTATAAAGTTTACTGCGATGGTTATCTTTCCATTTTCGACCTTAGCATCATCAATACCATCAACAACCAATGAATAAAACTGGGAGTTGGGATTGTTAGATCCCTCATTAATTGCTTTTTCAAAAGCCTTATAAACATCATTTGAGACAAGGTTTTTAAGTGTTTTTTTATCACCTTTGTTGAATGCCGTGATTATAATTTCAAAGGCTTTTTTGGCACCCTCTAAAAATGATTTGTGGTCAAAGGAGCTTGTGTTTTTATATATGACCTCAAGTTTTTGCTCACCCTCTTTTAGTTGTGGTATTTTTAGTTCTTGTTCTGGTGGTTGTTTTTTTAAGAACTGTTGTTCGTCTGGTTTTTTTTGAAATCCTGTTCTTTTCCCAAGAACACTTCTCAATCTATAAATTATAAAAATCGCAATTACTGCAAATATAATAATATCAAAAAATTGCAAATCTCCATAAACCATAGCTGTTTATATAATTAATTTTTAATTTTTTAATAGTTATATTTTTTCCAAATTGGTTGTTTTATTTCAGAGACCATTTCTTTGTGAAGGACTGTGTCTTTGTTTGATGGAACAAAGCTGATGGTTGATTTGTTTTTTTTTGGTTTGTTGGTTTCGTCTTTGTTTTTTTTAGGGTTATTTTTTGAAAGATTCATTGAAAATTGTTTGCCGCCTTTTAACTCTAAATAGACCTCTGCAAGCAATCTAGAGTCCAGCAGAGCACCGTGTAAGTCCCTTTCTGACAAATCAACCTTAAACCTTCTACACAGGTAATCTAGGTTGGCAACACGTGTATTCAAAACCCGTCTTGCTAAAGAAACAGTGTCGATAATCGGGTTTGGGATATTGGGCCTTCCCAATATTGACAATTCGTTGTTAATAAACCCAACATCAAAATCTGCGTTGTGAATAATGAGAGGGTCGTTTGAAATAAACTCTAAAAACTTATCGCAATGTTCGCTAAAATTTTTTTTATCACTTAAAAAACCATTGGTAATGCCTGTTATCTTTTGGGCGCCTTCTGACATTTCTTTATCAACCTTACAATAAAACTGTAATGAGTTGTTTGTTGCTACGTGATTTATTAGCTCAACACAACCCACTTCCACGACCCTATCACCAGCTTTATGGCTCAGGCCTGTTGTTTCAGTATCAATTACAACTTCTCTCATTTTATTAAGCTCATTAAAGCCTTTTCAGCATTTAAAATAAAGGTTTTTTTTGTTTTGTTGTTAGTAATTACTATTTGTGACCGCCTCCTTCTTTCTTTGTCGAGGGTTTGTGACATTAGTATTTTGTTTAAAATAGTTTTTGAAAATTTTTTGTTTTTTAAAACCCTGTTTGTTCTGTTTTTCTTTGAAGAGATCACACAAACTATCAGATCAAAATTTTTATCTAGGTTGTTTTCAAACAAAAGAGGGACATCAACAAAAATTATTTTTTTTTTCTTTTTAAGGTATTTTTTTATAAATATGTCTCTTGATGTTTGAACCTGCTTGTGAATGTAGTTTTCTAAAATAATTTTTGCTTTTAGGTTGTTAAAAATTGTGTTTGTTATTTCTGTTTTTATGATCTTGTTTTGTTTTATCGCATTCTTTGATATTTTTTCTTGAACAAGCCTAAGAAAGTGTTTGGTTGGTTTTCTGTAAATATCTGAGACAACCCTGTCTGACTCATGAACTAAAAACCCTAGTTTTTTTAAATGATTTGACAGAGTTGTTTTTCCAGAGCCTATTCCTCCTGTAATGCCGACAACCACTGTCATTTTATTTTATTATTAAGTTTTTTTAAAAGGACTTCATCAACCTCAGGAACAAAACCAAACCACTGTTGGAAACAAGGAATAGCCTGCTCTATGAGCATTGAGATTCCATATATTTTTTTGTTTGCTCTAAGGCTTTTTATAAACCTTGTGTTTTTTGGCTTATAAACAATATCGCTTATTATGGTTGATTTTTGTATTAGTTTTGTTTGTTTTTTGTTAAGTGGGTTTGTGGGGGTTGTGTTTATAATTAAGCTCGCCTTTCCTAAATATTTATCAATTAGAGAGTATTTTTTTGTATATTTATAAATACCGTTTATTTTAATTACTTTTTTTGAGCGATTAAAAACAATAATGTTTTTATAGCCCTTAAAAACAAAGCCGTAATAAATAGCTTGTGATGCCCCTCCAAAACCAAGTATTAATATGTGTTTGTTTTTATTTATTCTTTCTTTTTTTATTGAACTAAGGTAGCCCAACCAGTCAGTGTTGGTCCCTCTAGTTTTTTTCCCAATCGTTACGCAGTTAACGGCTCCAATTCTTTTTGCATGAATGCTTTGACCATCTAAATGGTTTAAAATGTTTTTTTTAAAAGGAATTGTAACATTAAAACCATAAATTTTTTTATCGTTTAGTTTTTTTGTGACTGTTTTATCAAAATTGTTGTGTGAAACTTCTAAAAATGAATATTTTGCATTAATTTGGTACCTTTTAAACCAGTGATTAAATATCAAAGGCGATAAGCTTTTGGATGTTTTGTTACCGATAACAAAAAAATGCTTCATTTTCTACACCTTAGACAAAAAAGACAAAAATGGAAACAAAGGAAAGCCCAAAACATTAAAGAAGTCTCCGTTTATTGATTTTATAATTTGTGGCCCTAATTTTTCTGCTTGATAGCAGCCAACTGAGGACAAAATTTTCTTTCCTGAGTTTTTTAAATAAATGTCAATTTGTGCATTGTTAAGCCTTTTAATGTGTATAGTTGTTGACTGATGTGTTGACCAAATTTGTTTGTTTTTTTTACAAACAGAAACCCCAGATATAATTTGGTGTTTTTTTCCTGACATTTTTAAAAGTTTTTTTTTGGCCTCTTCTAGTGTGTTTGCTTTGTTAATAATTTTATTCTCAAAAATAATTATGGTGTCAGAGCCAACAACAAGACTGTTAGGTTTTTTTGCGCTTATGCTTAAAGCCTTTTCTTTTGCTAATAACGACGGTATTCTTTTTTTGTTAGTATTTTTTTTTAATAATTTTTTTTTTATGTAATCCTCGTTACACAGTGGTTTTTGTTTTACAAAGTTAAGCCCGGCATTTTTTAAAAGCCTATATCTTGAAGAGCTGTTACTCGCTAAAATAAATTTCTTGTTTAAAACCATGTGTACAAAACACATAGTTATAAACATAATTAATTTTTTTTAAATTTATTATTAAAAAAATTAAAAGTTATATGTTTTAATTAACATAAAGTTATTTAAAAAAAAATTTACCAAGACCTTGTGTTTAGTTTTTTTATTAATATTTGTTAACAGGTTATAGTTTTTATTTAAAATTTTAAATCCTTGGTTTTGTGTTGTTTTTTTGTTTTTTGTTTGTTTTTATTATAATGTGAATAATTTTATACAATATTCAGTATTTGTTAATAATTACAAAAAATAAAGGAATTAATATAATTCACGGCACAACTACAAGTACAACTTAATAATATAATAAATATATATTTTGACATTAAGGGTCATTTTTTGTAATAAAAACACTTCTTTTCTACCCAACCCCAGCATTAACTATGAATTTACAAGATTTAAAAAATAAACAACCTGAAGAACTTTTAAAAGAGGCTACTAAGTTAGAAATAGAAAATCCGTCATCTTTAAGAAAGCAGGATTTAATGTTTGCTATATTAAAAAAAATAGCAACAGATGGAGAAATTATAACAGGGTTTGGGGTTATTGAAACAATGCAAGATGGTTTTGGTTTTTTAAGATCTGCAGAATCAAATTATTTACCTGGACCAGATGATATTTATGTATCCCCATCCCAAATAAAAAAATTCAGTCTTAGAACTGGTGATATTGTCGAAGGGGAAATAAGAGCCCCTAAACAAGGTGAAAGGTATTTTGCTATTACTAAAATTAATAAGATTAATGATGCTAAACCTGAGGTTGTAAAGCATAGAGTTAATTTTGAAGACTTAACACCCTTATACCCAGAATCTAGATTTAAATTAGAACAAGAAAAACCAATGCCAGATTTAACTGAGCGTATTATTGATATTATAGCTCCTTTAGGTAAAGGGCAAAGACAATTGATAGTTGCGCAACCATTTACTGGAAAAACCATAATTATGCAAAAAATAGCAAATGCAATTACTGCTAATAATCCAGAAACAAAACTAATAGTATTATTAATTGATGAAAGACCTGAAGAAGTAACTGATATGAAAAGGTCAGTAAAAGGAGAAGTAATTAGTTCAACCTTTGATGAGCCTGCACAAAGACATGTCCAGGTAGCTGAAATGGTTATAGAAAAAGCAAAAAGATTAGTTGAATATAAACATGATGTTGTTATTCTTTTAGATTCTATAACAAGACTAGGAAGGGCTTACAACACTGTTATTCCATCTAGTGGAAAGGTTTTAACAGGAGGTGTAGATGCTAATGCACTTCAAAGACCTAAAAGGTTTTTTGGTGCTGCTAGAAATGTTGAAAATGGAGGCTCTTTAACAATTATCTCAACAGCCTTAATTGAGACTGGGAGTAGAATGGATGAGGTTATTTTTGAAGAATTTAAAGGAACAGGTAATAGTGAAATGATGTTAGACAGAAAATTAAGCCAAAAAAGAACCTACCCTGCATTTGATATAGCTAAATCTGGAACAAGAAAAGAAGAACTTTTATTAGACAAAGATGAGCTCGGAAAAATATTTATTTTAAGAAAAATTCTTGCCCCAATGGGAACTACGGAGGCAATGGAGTTTTTATTAGATAAAATGAAAGATACCAAAACCAATAATGATTTTTTCCAAAGCATGGGAACTAAAACAAATTAATTTATAAAAAATAAAAAAAATTCTTTGATATTATAGACTTAATAAGCCAATAGGTTTATTTGCCAAAAATGTCTAAATATAAAGATACAATTTACGCACTATCTACACCCTCAGGTAAATCAGCGCTTGCTGTTATAAGAATTTCTGGAGATCAAAGCCTTAAGGTTCTAAAAAAAATATCATCAATAAAAAAAATATCACCAAACAAAATAAACTTAACTTTTTTAAAATTTGAAAAACAAATAATAGACCAGGTTATAATTACATACTTTAAAAAACCAAAATCATTTACAGGCGAAGAAATGATTGAGATTAGTTGTCACGGAAGTACAGCAATAATATCAAAAATTTCACAAATATTAAATTTTTTAGAAATAAGGTTGGCAGAGCCGGGTGAATTTACAAGAAGATCATTAATGAATAACAAACTAGACTTACTTCAGACTGAAGGTTTGTCGGATTTAATTAATGCTGAGACTGAGAAACAAAGAAGTATGGCTATCTCAAGCCTGTCCGGTGAATTAAGTTTTTTTGTTAGTAAAATTAATGAAAGAATTAGTTTAATTTTAGCCAACATTGAGGCTTTAATTGATTTTTCAGATGAGGATTTACCAAAAAATTTATATAATAAAATAAAAGAACAAAATAAGAACATTATTCAAACAATTGAAGATGAACTTAAAAACTCAAAAATATCCAAACCTATTAGAGAGGGGTTTGTTGTTTCTATTATAGGAAAACCCAATACTGGAAAATCTTCATTTATAAATTTCATTTCAAAAAAAGAAATATCTATTGTTACAAGCATTCCTGGGACAACAACAGACACAGTAACCTCTGTATTAGATGTTGGTGGCTATAAAGTAACCTTTGTTGATACGGCCGGGTTGAGAAAACATAAAAACAAAATTGAGGAGATTGGAATAAAAAAAACAAAAGATATTGTTTTGAAATCTAACATAAGCCTTGTTTTCTTAGATAAAAAAGAAACTAACAAATATAAACATATTAAAAACAAAATTTTTGTCAGGTCTAAACTAGATAAAAGAACCAAAAAAAATCAAGAAAAAAACCCAATAAACATATCGTCAATTACTGGCGAGGGCGTTAAAGCGCTTTTAAATAAATTAAAACAAAAACTTATAAAATCACAGAAAAACGAACCAATTCTTTCACGTGAAAGACATATAAAAATAATGCAAAATGTTTTATTTGAATTAAAATCAATAAAACCCAAAGAAAGTCTAGATATTCAAGCTTTTAAATATAAAGAGGCTCTAAGGCTTTGTTTGGAAATTAATCAAAAGTTTGATATAGAGAATATTTTAGATATAATATTTAAAGATTTTTGTATAGGGAAATAATTTCACGTGAAAATATATAAAAAATACTCAGTAATAGTAATAGGTGGAGGACATGCTGGTGTTGAGGCTGCCTGTGCTGCAGCTAGAATGGGCGTAAGCGTTGCCTTAATAACACACAAGGTAGATAAAATTGGAGAGATGTCATGTAATCCAGCCATTGGTGGGCTTGGAAAGGGGCATCTTGTGAGAGAAATAGATGCTTTAGACGGTGTTATGGGTGTTGCAATTGATAGAGGGGGAATTCAGTTCCGAATGTTAAACGAAAGCAGGGGTGCTGCGGTTAGGGGGCCTAGGGCCCAAGCAGACAGGGATTTATATAAAAATGCTGTTTTTGAAATAGTAAAAGATCAAAAAAACCTCGAAATAATTGAAGGATCTGTTGAAAATATTGGAACAGAAAAAAACAAAACTACTTTTGTTGAGCTAAATAATGGAGAAAAGATAGGTTGTTTTTCGGTTGTATTAACGACTGGGACTTTTTTAAGAGGTTTAATCAGGTTAGGAAACAAATCATTTCCTGCTGGCAGGGTTGGTGATAAGCCCTCAGTTGCTCTTGCTAAAAAAATCGAAAACCTGAAGTTTTCAATAGGCAGACTTAAGACGGGAACCCCACCAAGAATACTTAAAAAATCTATAAATTTCAATAACTTAGAAGAACAATTCCCCGATCGCAATCCTGTCCCATTCTCTTTTATCAACAACATTATCCACACCCCTCAAACTTCTTGTTTTATCACCCACACAAACAAAAAAACTCATAAAATAATTTTAGAAAATATTAAACTTTCACCAATGTACTCAGGTTTAATAAGCTCAATGGGGGCAAGGTATTGTCCCTCTATTGAAGACAAGGTTACTAAATTTCCTAACAAAAAAACCCATCAAATATTTTTAGAGCCCGAGGGACTGGAGAGTGACTTAATTTATCCAAACGGCATATCTTCGTCTTTACCAGAAGATATTCAAGAGAGGTTCGTCAGATCAATAAAGGGTCTAGAAAAGGCAACAATAACACAACCGGCCTATGCCATCGAATACGACTATGTAGACCCAAGAGAGCTGTTTCACACATTAGAAACAAAGAAAATAACAAATCTTTTTTTTGCTGGACAAATTAATGGAACAACCGGTTATGAAGAAGCGGCCGCACAAGGAATTATCGCAGGAATCAACGCCGCCCTAAAAACCACGTCTGATAAAGAGTTTGTGGTTAATAGATCTCAGGGATATATCGGTGTTTTGATAGACGACCTTGTCACCAAAGGAACCAAAGAACCTTACAGGATGTTTACTTCAAGATCAGAGTACAGACTTTTATTAAGGTCTGATAATGCCGATCAAAGACTAACACCACTAGGTATTGATATTGGGTGTGTTTCTTCATATCGAGAAAAAATATTCAATGAAAAAAACAAAAAACTAATAAAAGGGTTTGGTCTTGCTAAAAAACTTACCATAACACCAAACCAATTACAAAAAAAAGATATTAGAATTAAGCTTGATGGAAAGAAAAGATCTGTAATGGACCTTCTTTCCTATAAAGACATTAGTTTTAAAAAAATAGAAAGAATATGGCCAGAGTTGACCACACTAGATCCTGAGATTAAAGAACAGATAGAAATTGAATCAATTTATTCAAGTTATTTGTCTAGACAAAGAGCCGATATAGAGGATTTTAAAAAAGAAGAAGGCTTAACCATTCCCAAAAGAACAGACTTTAAAAAAGTGGGCAGTTTATCTAATGAAATTGTTGAAAAACTTTCAACAATCAGACCACCAACATTAGGTGCTGCATCAAGAATTTCAGGAGTAACACCGGCTGCAATAATTGCTATTATGAGGTTTTTAAAAAAACAAAAAAACAACAAGGCCGCCTAACTTGAACAAAGAAAAGACAATCCTTCAGTTTGATTTAAAAAAACCACAAATTGAAAAAATTGAATTTTTTATAAACTCCATTATTGATTATAGCCAGCATACTAACCTTGTGGGAAAGTCAACATTAGAAAATATTTGGAACAGACATATCTTAGACTGTTTACAGCTAACAAAAAATATTAACAAAAGCTCTAAATTAAGCATTCTTGATTTAGGAACCGGGGCAGGCTTACCGGGCGTTTTACTATCTATCGTTGGTTATCAAAACGTCTTAATGATAGACTCAGTAAAAAAAAAGACAGATTTTGTAAAAAAAATAATAAAAGAGTTATCGCTCTCAGCTAAAATACAAAACAAAAGAATTGAAAAAGGGCCTTTGTCTCAACACGATATTATTGTATCAAGAGCGCTGGCACCACTTACAAAACTTTTAAGTTATGCACGAATGTATTCAAATAATAATACAACATCTCTTTTTTTAAAAGGAAGAAATGTTAATAATGAAATTGACATAGCTAAAAAAAATTTTTTTTTCGACTATGAGAAAATTAAAAGCCTAAGTTCTGGCGAAAGCTGTGTTCTTAAGATTAAAAACATCAAGATTAAAAATGCCTAAAATCATATCTATTGCTAATCAAAAGGGCGGTGTTGGAAAAACTACCACTTCAATTAACTTAGCCACCTCTCTATCAGCAATTAATAAAAGAATATTGTTGGTTGACGCTGACCCACAAGGAAATGCAAGTACCGGAATGGGTATTTCCTATGATGACAGAAACCCAAGTTTATACGACCTTATTGTGAGTCGTTCTTATAATGAAAATGCTATTAAAAAAACAATAGTGCCCGGACTCGATATTATCACAGCAAACACCAACTTAGTCGCTTCAGAGATTGAGTTAGTCGATATCGACGAAAGAGAGTTTGTGATTTCTAAAATTTTATCTAAAGCTAATGGCTACGACTATGTTTTAATTGACTGCCCTCCAGCTCTTGGACTATTAACAATCAACGCTTTAGTTGCCTCAAAGTCAGTTATTGTCCCACTTCAGTCAGAGTTCTTTGCTTTAGAGGGAATTTCTTCACTTGTTAACTCTATTGAGCTTATAAAAGAGAATTTTAATCCACACTTAAGCATTGAGGGTATACTTTTAACAATGGTTGATAAAAGAAATTCATTGAGCCATCTTGTGGAAAAAGATGTAAGAGATCATTTTGGTGAAACTGTCTACAAAACAACAATCCCAAGAAATGTAAAGGTTTCTGAAGCACCGAGCCACGGAAAGCCCGCAATATTATATGATGTTAATTCCACAGGATCTATGGCATATATAAATCTTGCTAGAGAAGTTATTAACAAACAAAGCACCATAAATGAATAAGGAACAAAATAAATTAGGAATGGGTTTAGGGGCCCTACTTAATCCCAATATTTCAAAAAAAAACACAATAAACAAAATTGACATAACAAACATTTATCCAAACAAAAAACAACCACGAAAAAACTTCGAAGAAAAAGATATAAAAGAATTGTCAGAGTCTATAAAAAACCAAGGACTTATCCAGCCAATTGTGGTTAGGGAGACCAACAAGGACAACTATGAGATAATTGCGGGTGAAAGACGTTGGAGAGCGTGCCAAGTGGCTGGTTTGCACTCTGTAAACTGTGTTATTATGAGCGTTGATGAGGAAAGTGTTTACGAGCTTGCTTTAATAGAAAACATACAAAGAGAAAATTTAAACATAGTAGAGGAGGCTAAGGCTTACAAAAAATTAATAAAACTAAACGGCATTAAAAACGAAGAGCTTTCAAAGAAAATTGGTAAAAGTGCAAGCCATATATCAAACCTAATTAGAATACTAGATCTTGATGATGAAATTCATCAAATGATAATTGAGGGTAAAATAAGCATGGGGCACGCTAGGGCGCTTATAGGTGTGCCAAACGCAATTGAAAAAGCAAGAGAGATATTTGAAAAAAAGTTAAGCGTTAGAGATGTTGAAAAATCCACCTCTGAACACAAAAAAGTAAGAAAAAAACAAAATGAAAAAGACCCAAACATTGCCGATCTAGAAAAAGAGCTTTCTGACAAAATTGGACTTAAAACTGAAATTGAATTTAGTGAAAATGGATCCAGTGGATCATTAAAGCTTTATTATTCTGACTTAAACCAACTTGATGACATAATGAAAAGGCTCAAGAAACAATAGTTTTTTTTGTACTTAACAAAAACCTTAAACCCACTGAAAAGAAAAGGTTTGGGTTTTTTCTTACAAGCTTTTCTAATTTAAAAATGTTTTTATAAATTGTTAAAATTTTTTTTGCGCTGATTTGTTTGTGTATTTTTTTAAAAACACTTTTTTCATTAAAAAGATATTTGGGTAGCAGTGCTAATGCGGCACTTTCGTTTTTTGATTTCTTTATTATTTCTAAGTATAACTTAAGTGAGCTAATAAAAACATAAAGGTCTGATTGAGAATAAATGTTTTGTTTAAAAACATGAGTTAAAGACTTATTGTTTTCTAAGATATGAAAAAAAATTTTACTTAATTCAACTTTATTTTGAACATAAACGGCGTTTTCAACATCAGCCAGAGATGATATTTCTTTTTTAAACATGAAAAGTGTCTCAATTTGCTTCAAAAAGAACACATATTCATTTTCGAAATGTTCAATTACATACCAAAAAACATCGCCTGTGATTGAAATATTATTTTTTTCAACATATTTTTTAAGAAGATTGACCTTACCAGGTCTACTCAAGGGGTAACACTCAACAAAAAGATCGTCTTGCGACAACGAGATAGCGCCCTTAAGGTTATTTGTTTTTTTGCTGTTTGTAGAAGACGCTATTAACGACCAGTTTCCATTTTTTGATATTGAGGGCAGTTCGTTTTTAAATGAATAATCTCTTAAGACAAAAAAAACACCACTTTCAGAGAACAAATCACCCGAGTAAGAAAAATCAATTTCTCCAGAAGTGTTAATAATATAGTTTTTTTCTTTGAAGGCTTGAACAAAAAAATCAACCATAAAATCTATCAACGAGCTATCTGTGCCAGAAATAATAATTTTTTTGTATAGTTTTTTGTTGTCGTTAATAAGTATGTTCTCAGCTTTTATTTTCATTTATCACATTCATCTATTTTTTTATAAGTATTTAAACTAATAAATTTATCAATATTTTTTCTTATGGTGTTTTGATAAAGGTTGTTAAAAGAGCTATCAGTACCAAAGTTATATCCAAATGATTTTGGAACAAAAGAAAACCGTGTGATTATTTTTTGACTCTCTAACTCACAGCTTCGATTAGAGTTTAAAAGAACATAATTTATTGTAATTTCATAATCTATTTTTTCTGCAACTTGGTTTTTTTTAACAAGCATATTTTCTTTTTTCTCTAAAAGATCTACTTTTAAAATATACTTATATTTGCTTTGGCTTCCAATTACAGATATAAACTCTTGGGCCACATTAGGTAAAACTGTATTATCTAAAACTAACAACGTATTATTTTTGTAAGGGTTTATGTCTTTCGCATCTTTTAAAACCAACTCAACTTCCCCACACGAAACAAGCGCAAAGAAAATGATGATAAAAACAAAAAATCTAATCATCTAATCACCAAGTTTACAATCTTATCCTTAACAAAAATCGTTTTAATAACCTCTTTGTTTTCAATTATTTTTTTTACTTTTATATCTGACATTACCTTGTTTAAAACAACTTCTTTTTCTTCACCAGTATTAATATTTATTAATGACCTTACCTTTCCATTAACTTGTATAGGCATTTTTATTTCTTTTTCTTTAGGGGTTTTTTTTATATTAGGCCATTTTGCCATTATACAAAGACCCTCACCACCTAGGTTTTCCCACACTTCTTCACTAATATGGGGTATGAATGGGTGAATAATTATAGCCAGCCTTTTAACCACTAATAAAAGTTCTTCCTGATGTATTGTTTTTTTTGTTATTAGTGTGTTAATTTTATTAACATATTCATAAATTTTAGCCACAGACTTATTAAAATGGAAGCCCTCAATGTTTGAAGAAATTTCATTTATAATTTTATCAAAATCATCTATGTAAGAATTTTTATTCTTAATTTCAGATTTATAAATTAGGCACTTTTCACTCAATTCCCAAATTTTGTTAATAAACTTAAATGATGCCGCGACACCCCTTTCAGTCCACTCAAGATCTCTCTCGGGTGGGCTATCTGACAACATAAACCACCTTGCTGTATCAGCGCCATATACTTTGATTATTTCATCAGGGTCTATTACGTTTTTTTTTGATTTACTCATTTTTTCTATATTACCTGCACTTACAGGCAGCCCATCTAAATCATACAATTTGTTTTTTTTGTTTATAAGTTTTTTTGGTTCAACCCATTCATTTTTTGTGTTCTTAAAAGTTTGGTGTGTCACCATCCCCTGGGTGAACAAACCCTTAAATGGTTCGTTTGTGTTTATATAACCAAGGTCCCTTAACACTTTTGTAAAAAATCTAGAGTATAACAAGTGTAATATTGCGTGTTCAATTCCACCAATATATTGGTCTACAGGCAACCAATAATCGATATCATTTATATTAACAGGACTATTATTTCTTGGGTTACAAAATCTAAAATAGTACCAAGATGACTCAAAAAATGTATCAAAAGTATCTGTCTCTCTTATTGCCCTCATCCCTGTTTCAGGACATGTTGTTTCTTTCCAACTATTAAGATTTTTTAAAGACGTAATAATCTTAGATTCATTATTATTCTTTGGAAGTCTTACAGGAAGCTGATTGTGCACAACTGGGATTATTTCTCCGTCTTCCCTATAAATAATTGGTATAGGACAGCCCCAATATCTTTGACGAGAAACGCCCCAATCTCTTAGTTTGTAGTTTGTTTTTCTAATACCTAGGCCCTTGCTCTCCAAATAAACAATCATATTTTCTTTTGCCACCTCAGTGCCCTGACCATTTAAAAAACCTGAATTTACCATTTGTCCATCCCCGATATAGGCTGTGTCAGAAATATTTTTAACATCATTGGTTTTTGGTTTTACTACCATTATAACTTCCAAATTATACTTATTAGCAAAATCAAGATCTCTTTGATCGTGAGCAGGACACCCAAATATAGCCCCTAACCCATAATCCATTAAAACGAAATTTGCTATATACACCGGTATCGTTTTCCCTGTAACAGGGTGCTCTACGCTGATATTTAGTTTATAACCTATTTTTTCTTTGTCAGAGTTTGATTTTTCACACTCATCAACAAAGTTTTTTATTTCATTATTATTTTTTGATAGCTCTTTTGTAATTTCGTGCTGAGGAGAAATAGCAATAAAGGTTGCGCCAAACAATGTATCAGGTCGCGTTGTGTAAACATTAACAACAAACCCTCTTAAGAGTTGTGAATTAATATTAAATTTTATTTCAGCCCCCTCTGATTTACCTATCCAGTTTGCTTGCATGATTTTCACTTTATCGGGCCAAGCACCTAATGTATTTAAATCCATTAAAAGCTCTTCAGAGTATTTACTTGTTTTCAAAAACCACTGAGATAAAAACTTTTTTTCTACAAGGGCGCCACTCCTCCAACCTCTTCCATCAACAACCTGCTCATTGGCAAGAACTGTTTTATCAACCGGGTCCCAATTCACTTCAGATTCTTTTTTATAAGCCAGTCCATTATTAAACATTGAAATAAAAAACTCTTGCTCATGTCTGTAATATTCAGGGTGGCAAGTTGCTATTTCCCTTTCCCAATCAAATGAAAATCCCATACTTTGTAGTTGTTTTTTCATTGTGCTAATGTTGTTATAAGTCCATTCTTCTGGACTTTTTTTCTCTACCATTGCTGCATTTTCTGCAGGCAATCCAAATGCATCCCACCCCATAGGATGCAAAACGTTTAGTCCCTGTAGCTTTTTAAATCTTGCGACAACATCGCCTAATGTATAATTTCTAACATGGCCCATATGAATTTTTCCTGACGGGTAAGGGAACATCTCTAAAACATAATACTTCTTCTTTTTGGTATTTATCTCAGAACTAAAAACCTTTAGAGATCTCCACTTTTCTTGCCATTTCTTTTCGGCTAACTTGTGATTGTATCTTGAAGACACTTTCTTTAACCAGACTTAAGTTTTAGTTTTTTTGCTTTATTAAGAATGGCATTTTCTAATTTATTATTATTACTTGATTTTGTTTCTGTGTTTACCCATTGGCCGTCTTTAAGAAGCTGACAAAAAGAAAGAACCTTTAAGTTGTCAGTTTTTAAATCTATTCCATTTATAAAAATATTTAGCTTACATCTTTCATTGGTTTTTTCTGATGATGTATACCAGTCTGTAATAATTGTTCCAGCAAATGGATCTGTTGATGAAAGAGGCATAAAATCTATTGTTTCAATTGATGCTTTCCACAAATATGGATTTATTGGCATTCCAACGGAGGTTGATACACTGTTATTTTTTTTTGCGCCATCACCAAAAACCAAACCACCATCTTGCCCAAAAAGACCACCACCGGTTTGAAGTCTTGTCTGAGCATCTCTCAATGCTAACTCTTTGTCTGCATCAGGATTGAAAATAGTACCCGACCTATTAATAATCTCACCTGTTGTTTGTGCTTGCTCCCACAAAGCTTTTTTTTCTTCTTCTGTTAGGTTTTTATTACAACCCATTATGAACAAAACAAGAAAAACAAAAATGTAATTAAACTTCCTTAACATTAGACTATAAATATTGCATTGGTGAGGAAAAGTAAAACATAAAAAAAAACGGCACTCTAAAAAGTGCCGTTTTAAAAAATTTATCTAATCTTAGATTAGAATGACATAGATGCGCCAACATACCAAGCTGAACCACCATCATTAACTGATGTACCTTCATCTTGTACGTCAACATTTGTGTAACCAAGAGTTGCAGTAACACCTGAAGCAACAGCATAAGATACACTTGCGTTAACCTCATCCCATGAATCATCAGTAGTACCTGCAGTACCTTCTGTAGAGCTATCTTTTGCTTCACCAGATTTAGCACCAATATTTAATGTAATGTCACCAGACACGTATTTAATACCAGCCTTTAGAACACTACCATCAACTTGTGTGTTAGCTAGAGCTACAGTAGCACCATCATCAACGATTGTGTCACCATCAGCATAACCTACACCAATAGTTAAGTCGCCAGTTACAGCTGTAACACCTATGTGCATACCACCAGCATCAGCAGATGGCTGAACACTTTTTGTGTTAGTTGTAGAATCTGCAAAACCAGCACCAATTGTTACAGTGCTATCTCCAGCAGTAGTTACATAAGTAGCACCAATACCAAATGAGCTGTCAGCTCTTGCAGTATTAGCTTTAGCTACTCCACTATCACCACTGTATGAAGCAGAAACTTTAAGACCATCCATAAGGAAGTCAGCAGCTGAATGCCACTCAACACCAAAAGTTGTTGAAGGTGTAGCAAAATCCAAACCAGTTGGAGCGTTTGCAGTAGTTGTACCTGCAACACCTTGCTCACCACCAGCACCAGGAATTGAAACATCGTGAGTACCAGATGCGTTACCAGCATTTAGAATTTCTAAAGCTGATCCATCAGTGAAAGTTAGTTTGATTGATGTATCGTTATCAATGCCACCACTTTCGTTTTGAAGCATAAAGCTTGAAGATATAGTAGTACCTCCATCAGTTGTTTCACTTAAAGCAACTGAAAAGCTTGATTGGTTAATTGTAGAATTTGTGTTACCACCTGAATCCGGGCTATCAAACTCTTGACCAACATGGTGACTACCACTCATTGTTGCTGTTACAGCATTAGCTACTGAAGCAGCGCCTAATGTAGAAACAAGAGCAGAAGCCATTAATAGTTCTTTTTTCATAATTACTCCTTTTGAGTTAATGAATATTCATTAAATGAAAGACTTTCTTTCATTATTGACCGTTTTATTTAAAATTTGTAAATTGTACAAAAAAAGCTTAAAAAAAAATAATTTTTTAACTAAGTGTTGTAAATTTACAACAAATATAAATGTTTGATTATAAAAAATACTCAAAAATCAAGGAAACCATTGAAAAAATGGGAAAAAACACAAAGATTATAGCTATTTCTAAAAACCACCCCTATCAGAGTATTGAAGAGGCTATCAATCATAAAGTCTTTGTTTTTGGAGAAAACAGGGTTCAGGAAGCAAAAAAAAAATTTGAAGAATTAAAAAAAGCAAACAGATCAATAGAATTACACCTAACTGGACCACTTCAAACAAACAAAGTAAAGCAGGCTTTGACTATATTTGACGTATTTCACACCATTGATAGGGAGAAGCTTCTTAAAGAAATAAGTAAGTTCAAAGATAGGCTTGATAACAAGAGGTTTTTCATTCAGGTTAATACAGGAAAAGAACCTACAAAAAGCGGTGTGTATCCAGAAAATACAGAAAATTTTTTAGACCTTAGTTATTCATACGGAATAAAAAATATTAAAGGACTAATGTGCATACCACCAATAGAAGAAGACCCAAAAAAACATTTTGAGATAATTAAAAACCTTTGCGATAAACTTGGCCTAAAAGAGTTGAGCATAGGAATGAGCTCTGACTATTTAGATGCTTTGGAGTTCAATCCCACATATATAAGATTAGGAACTATTTTGTTTGGAAAAAGAACATGAATAAAAAAATTTATATGTATTCTGATTTTTGCGAAAATTTTTTTTCTAGACTTTTTTTGGAATATAAAATTATTAATTTATCAAATACAGAAATTCAAAATGATGCACTTGTAAACAAAAACATTATTTTGATAATAAATGAAAAAAAACCAAACATTAAAGAGTTTAAACAATCATTTTTTACTAAAAATAATGTTTTGATTTTTTCATCAAAAAAAGAAAATGAAAATCTCAAGTTAAACAACCTTGGGTTAAATTTTTTTTACGGACCTGCTCACATCAAAAAATTTTTAGATTTTTCAAAAAACTTTTTTGTTTTTGGTTCTACAAAGTTTAAAGACCTAGAAATAACTGGCGAAACGTTAAAAAACATCTCAACTCAAATGAGTTGCTCTTTAACGGCATTGGAAAAGCAAATTTTACTAGAGTTTTTTGATATTAACCACATAAGTAGAGATTATTTTTTAGAAGAGCTTCTTAAAATAAAAAAAAATATAGAAACCAAAACAGTTGAAAGCCACCTTTCAAGAATAAGAAAAAAACTTATTCAAATAAAAAGCAATATTCAAATATCTTCCAAAGAAGACGGGTTTTATTTTGACTCTAATTAACCAAAAAAGGGTCTGCCATAGAAAAAAAATTTTTTTCTAAAAACAGCTGTTCCAAATGATTAAAAAAACCTATTTCTAAAAAATAATCCCTTCCCTGTAATTTGATTTTTCTTATTTTTACTGGTTTATTTTCATAACTTACTTCAATCAAATAATTCATCTCATCTAAAACAATGTTGTTTTGTAAAATTATTGCATTTTCAAGGAGTGTAATTTTTGAGTCATCAAAAAAATCTGATCCGGCCAATATTTTGAAAAAAACCTTTACCAAACTTTTATTAGTCAAAAAATATTCAACCTCTCTCAGCTCATGATTTACGTACATTCCCTTTCTTTTTGAAAAAACCAGAGTTATTTCTTTTGGCTTATTATACTCAACCTTAATTCTATTTTTTCCAATAAACAAAATACCCTCTTCTAAGGTTTTTTTATCTGTTTGAATAAAATACATAGAAGAGTTTTCTAAATTATTATTATACCCTGTTAAATCTTCTTTTACTTTATCAATTGTTGATATTGCAAAAGATGTGTTTGTTAAAAAAAAAAACAGAAAGAGAGAAAAAAAAATTTTATTTTTTTCTGAGAACTTGTCTTTTGCCAGCATTATTAGCCTCTGAAATTATCCCTTCTTCTTCCATTTTTTCTACAATTCTTGCAGCTCTATTATATCCAATTTGAAGATATCTTTGTATATAACTAGTCGAAACTTTTTGTTGGCTTATAACTATATCTATTGCTTTTGAATACAAAGCATCAACTTCTCCATCATCAAACTTAAAAGCCATAGAATCATCATCTTTTTTTTCATCAAGCACCAATTCATTACTTTGATCAAAAGTAGCTTGTTGTTTAATTGAGCTTACAACTTTCTCAATTTCTGTTTCTGATAGAAAACCCCCATGCAGTCTTTTCAAATTAGCTCCATTTTCTAAAAATAACATATCACCACTACCCAATAATTGTTCAGCACCCATTTCATTAAGTATAGTTCTGCTATCAAATTTACTCGCCACCTTATAACTCAACCTACTAGGAAAGTTGGCTTTAATGGTTCCTGTTATTACGTCTACACTTGGTCTTTGAGTGGCTGTTACAAGGTGTATTCCAGAGGCTCTTGCCATCTGAGCTAGTCTTTGTACTAAATTTTCAACTTCTTTTCCAGCAACCATCATTAGGTCGGCCATTTCATCTATAACAACAACTATAAAGGGCATTTTTTCAAGAGGTATTTCTCTTTTTTCAATAATTGGTTGTCTTGTATCGTTATCAATGCCGGTTTGAACTTTTCTGTATAGTTTTTTTCCTGTTGAAAGCACTTTTTTGGATTTTTCATTATATGAGTTTATGTTTTTTACATTAAGAGAGCTCATTAATTTATACCTATTTTCCATTTCTCTGACTACCCACTTGAGAGCAAAAACAGCCTTGTTAGGATTTGTAACAACAGGCGTTAATAAATGTGGAATGTCTTCATAGATACTAAGCTCAAGCATTTTTGGGTCTATTAAAATAAGCTTACACTCATCAGGTTTAAATCTATAAAGTATGCTCATAATTATAGTGTTAATTCCTACAGACTTTCCTGAGCCTGTAGTTCCAGCAATTAAAAGGTGGGGCATTTTTTCAAGATCAGCAAACACTACTTGGCCTGATATATCTTTACCTAATGCTAAGGTAAGGCTGTTGTTTAGCATTTCAAATTCTGGTCTCTCAACCAAATCTCCAAACATAACATTTTCTCTTTTAAGATTTGGTATTTCAATTCCTAAGCTTGTTTTGCCAGGCTGTGATGATATTCTTGCTGACACTGATGACATTGCTCTTGCAATATCATCTGACAGTCCAATCACTTTACTTGCTTTTATTCCCGCACTTGGAACAAACTCATACAATGTTACTATTGGGCCAGTTTTAAAACCAACAACATTACCATCCACACCATATTCTTCTAGAACTCTTTCTAATTTATCACAATTTGTTTTGTTGAAATTTTCAACTTCTTTTTTATAAGAGTTTTTTGTTTTTGACCTTATAAGAAAATCAGTTTCAGGGAGACTATAAATGAAATCATTTCCACTTCTATTAACCTCTTTATCGTGTTTTCTTTCCCCTAACCTTGTTTGAAAAATATTTGTCTTTTTAATTGTTGGTTCACTTTTTATTTTATTTTTATTTGCCCGTCTTGTATTTATAGACCTACGTTTAAATGTTTCTCTAAATTTGATAAATATAAAACTCAAAAAACTATAAAGTTTAAATAGTATTATATTTAAAAAACGAATCCTGATGGAAAAACAAAAAAACACCAACGACAATGAAAGTGATAATAAAAAAATACTAACTATAAGATTATAATAAATATTATCTCTTATGGGCTGAAGGTAATATAAGAAGATATCAAATAATACTCTGGAAATAATGCTAGTTTCATAAAAATCCAACGCCTGTGTAATCAGCATAAGATCAAAAGAAATTGTTGATAAAATTATAAGAAAAAATTTTAAAATTAACTGCTTTGATTTAATACCTGCACTTAAAAGTATGCCAATATAAAAAAAAAATGCAATAACAACCAATGAAACTCTTCCAAAAACAATTATAAAAAAACTTGAGGCAAGCGACCCCCAATAACCAAAAAAATTTAATATCTTGTCGCTATCTCTTAAATTTCCAATACCCGGGTCATTGGGGCTGTGTGTAAATATACTGATAATTAAAAAAGATGAAAAAAAGACAAACAAAGCCCCTATTAAGGCCTTCAATAAAAACAGTTTGAAACCACCATAGTTAAACATAATTAATAATATAATTGGTAATACATATAGAATAAGGTAATTCGAAGGAAATTATGAAAGAAATAGAAACTGAGGTTTTGATAGTAGGTTCGGGGCTTGTGGGGCTGGTGGCAGCACATTGTCTGTCAGCTTTAAATTACAAAGTAACCATTGTTGACAAAAGTAATTTTTTAGACTCAAAAAAGGTCTTTAACGACACAAGAACTGTGGCTGTGTCAGAGGGTTCTAAAAGATTTTTAAATACTCTATCTTTGTGGAAAGATTTGGAACCTCACGCAGAGTCCATTAAAAACATAAATGTATATGATAGGCTCTCAACTAATAAAATTCTTTTTAACAATCAAATTAAAAATGAAAAACTTGGCTATGTCATTGAGAACAAAAAATTTAGTAAAATTTTAATAAAAAAATTAAAAAAATTCAAAAAAACTAACGTATTATATGATTTTGACATAAACAATGTTGAGTTAGAAGAAATGAGATCAAGGGCTTTTTCAAAAAACAATACAATTAGAGCAAAATTAATAATAGCAGCAGATGGAAAAAATAGCAAAATTAGAAAAATAACAGGAAATAAAATCTTTAAAAAACATTATACCGAAAGTGCTCTAGTTTTAAATTTTGTTCATGAAAAAAATCTTAACAACACAGCATTTGAGATTTTTTATAATAGTGGACCCTTAGCAATATTGCCAATGAAATCACGCAAGGGTTTTTTTCAAAGCACTGTTATTTGGTCAAACAAAGATGTTTTTTTAAAAAAATTAGTATCCCGTGAAACCGATTTTGTAAAAAGCTATATGGAGGAAAAAGTTTTTGATATTGTAGGACAAATTAACAAAATTAATTCTAGTCAAATATTTCCCTTATCTGCACACATAAATGACTTTTTTTATAATAAAGGACTAATCTATATTGGTGACTCTGCACACTCAATACACCCAATAGCTGGCCAAGGGTGGAATCTTGGACTTAATGATGTTAAACATTTATATAATCTTTGTAAAAACAACAAAACAAATATAGGCAGTGATTTATTTTGCAAAACTTATAATCAACAAAGTTACCAAAAGGCGTTTCAGCTTTTTCAAGTAACAGATAAATTAAACTCACACTTTAAGAAAAATGGTCGCTTATACAGACACTTTAGTAATATTGGTTTTGATTTTATAGAAAACACCAGACCATTAAAAAATAAAATAGCAAAATACGCGATGGGAATTTAATTAATTCTTGAAGTTTTTCCGATATTACTTGTTTCAATTTCAAGAACAGATATTAAGTTTTCACATAGGTCGTCAGAATTATTGAATTCTAGCAACATTTGTTTTGTTAAGTGATCTAGGGGAGAAATAACGCATATAATTTTTGCAAGACTCAAAACATCAAGGCTTTCAAAGCCTGAGGTATTGAAATCTATTTTTCTAATCTTGAGATAGGTCTTAAAATTAGATAACAATTTATTACTTAGAGTAGATGTGTGTTTTTTGAAATTACTATTATACTCAATGCTTTCTCCATCAACTGTTATAAACCTATGATCATCTTCTAAAATTTTTTTAATTTTAAATCTATTTATACCTTCTAAATTTATCTGATATCTTCCATCTCCTGTTTCAGTAAAGTTAGTGATTTTACCAAGACAACCCACATCATAGAATTCTTGATTTTTTTTAAGTTGAATCATACCTATTAGTCTGTTGTGTGACAAAGCATAATCAACCATATCAATATATCTCTCTTCAAAAATATTTAGAGGCAAATTAGTGTTTGGGAACAATATTGCTCCATTAAGGGGAAAAACTGGAAACCTCATTTTAAGAAAACATTATACTTGAAAGTTTTTTTCTATATAAAATTGTTGCTTCGTGTTCAAAACCCAACACATCAAAATAACTTAATATTTTAGATTTAACCTTGTCTTTATTTTTTGGATAATGCTCTAATAAAGAGTCAAAAGAGTTTTCAAAACTATTATTGGCAAAGTGAATATCAGCAATTTTAAAAATAATATCTAAATTTCCAGGATCGTTTGCAATTTCTTCATTAAGTTTGTCCAAAGACGGTCCCTCATGAGAGTGTTTGATTAATTTTATTTTTTTTAAAATTTTTTTTATCTCTTCATCTTCCATAACCTCATCACTTAAAGATTCTAAAAAGTTACTTGCTGAGTCAGTTTCATTTAACCCAATTAAACTTTCAGCATACATGCAAATACCTTTGATTTCTTTTGAATTTTCAGCAATAAAATCTTCAAGAAGGTTTTTTGCCTCAAAAAATTTATTATCATCAAGTAAATTTTTTATTTGATTATAAAAATCATCAAAATTATTTTCAAGTTTTTCACCTAAAGATTTCTCTAGGAATTTTAAAACCTCTGTTTCAGGAATAACACCCTGAAAAGCATTTACAACTTGTTTGTCTTTAAAGGCAAAAACAGCTGGAATTGATTGAATTCTTAGTTGGGATGCTATCTGTTGATTTTCATCTATATTAATCTTTGCTAAAATAATTTTATCGGGAGATGTTGAGATTGTTTTTTCTAATATTGGTGTTAGTTGTTTACACGGACCACACCAAGGCGCCCAGAAATCAACAACAACTAACTTATTTGAGCTTTCCTCAAGAACCTTATGTTCAAAATCAATTTCATTAACATCAATAATGTTACTATTTTCCATAAGTATTTATAATATTTCCTTTTGAAGATGAAAAGATATGTATTTTTTTATTATTTTCAATCATAAACTCTATAAACCTCTCAGTCTCTATTGTAACAGTAATGGTGTTGGTTAAAGGGTGGAAATTAATAAGTTTTGATTGATAAAGATTGTTCTCTAAATAAAAGCCCACCTTATTATCTTTGTCATTTAAAAGAGCAAATGGTGAAACAGAGCCTGGTTTTATGGCCAAAAATTGATCAAGGTATTCTTTTTTAGCGAAAGAAGTATTTCCAAGCCCCATTAATTTAGAAATTTTTTTTAAATCAATTTTTTCTGATTCCTCACAAGACAATAAAAAAAATTCATTTTTTTTGTTTTTAAGAAATAAATTTTTACTGTGTGCACCGTTTATTTTTCCTCTTAGGTTTTTTGAGTCTTCAACTGTAAAAAGAGCATTGTGTTGATGAATTTCAATATTATAATTTGCTTTTTTTAAGAGGTTTATAAGCTCTGATGAATTGAACATAATCTCTATTTTTTTTATTATACTTTCATAATATATCATGTTAGTACAAAAATCCAATGCGGGCGTAGCTCAGGGGTAGAGCGCAACCTTGCCAAGGTTGAAGTCGAGGGTTCGAATCCCTTCGCCCGCTCCAAAATTCTAGATAAATTAGTTTTAATCGGCCTTATATCGGCACTTTAAATATTATGCTCTTGATGAATTAAAAAAATTAATAGA
>MDSV01188771.1_pt1 | contig 37953 bp, 43 predicted proteins | sample 810851 | NCBI WGS metagenome assembly MDSV01 (sample SAMN05326640, study PRJNA326480) | marine metagenome | isolation source: seawater | place: Atlantic Ocean: North East | collected 2012 | reverse complement strand
TACTGCTGATTCACCGTTAATAGCTACCTGACTACCCCAAGTACTTTGCATCTTCCAACGAAGATTTTTTGCATTACTTGAAACAGCCATTAAGCTAGTGGCAGCTACAGCAGCTGCACCTATTAATAGGCTAGTTTTGAATTTCATGAAATTCCTCCTATTTTGTTAATTAAAAAGTTCATAAACTTCCTGCTTGTATATTTGAGAATTATTTGGAGAAAGGCAAGAATTATTTAAAAAATTAGTTAATTTGAGATATACAAGAAGCTTCTTTATCAGCTATAAAATGATATATCTCTAAGACAAACTTGTTTATGCAAAAATATGAGACAAATAGAAAAATGCTTGAAATCTAATACTTTTTTAATGAAATCAGCTGAAATTTTAACAACGTTATTATTATAAAGCTTGAGTTTATTCACTAAATATTTTTTTTTAACTTCTCAAAGCATAATAAGCTATATTTTATTTAAAAAACTCGAATCAGTATCATGAGTTATTGATTCGTTAATTTTATGCATAATTAAATGCATTAAACATCAGATTTAACTTTTTCTCTCCAAAAAGTATACAACCCTGAAATAATGATCATTGCTGACCCAATCACAACTGAAAACTCGATTTTTTCATTAAATATAAACACTCCAATAATACTTACAAAAACTAGGTGAAAATAGACAAATGGTTGTAGCAAACTAGCCTCAGCTTTTTTAAAAGCATTAATCATAAGAAAATGACCCCCAGTGCCTAAACAACAAACTAAAAAAATATAAAAAGCATCTATAATTAAAATCTCTGTTATAAAAAATGGACCTATAAAACTCAAAATGATAAAGCCCGCAACACCCGTATAAAAAAAACTTGTATTTGTCTCATCATCCGAAGAAACATACCTTGTTAAAACCTGATATAAAGCAAAAGCAACAGAACAAGCAACTGCAATGAGAGCTATTGGGTCGAATACCTTAAATCCTGGTCTTAATATAATTAATATTCCAACAAAACCAAAAACTATTGCTAACCAACGTCTCCATCCAAATTTTTCTTTAAGTATAAATAAAGCTAATACTGCAACAATTAGAGGGCAACTTGCAAAAATTGCATGTGTTTCAATTAATCCTATTTTCAAAAAACAATAATGAGCAAAACACATTTCTACCGCAAGAATACTTCCCCTAAATATTTGTATTAATCTAAATTTAGACTTTGGTATAAAAAAATTTTTCTTATTTTTGTCAAAACATAAAAATAATATTAAAGTTCCAAAAAACCAATACCTAAGCATATTGATTGCAATTACACTATAATATTGTGATAGAAATTTTGAAAAGCCATCCATTATAGATAGAAGAAAAATTGCTGAAATCATTAGCAAAATTCCTGAACTATTATTATTAATTTTCTTTAAAAGAAATCCCAATCTTAATACCAGAAACTCTCTGCCCTGCATGCCAAATGCTCAGGGTTTATTCGAATTGTTCTTGTACTTTCACTAAAAATAAAAGGTCTCATAACTCCAGTAACCTTATCTAAATGCCATCCAAAATCTATACCTTTATATTCGTTTTTATCTTCCCAAAGGGAAAAGGAACCAGGTTTAGAGCCAACGATTTGACCTACTTCAACAAATTGTCCTTCAACTCTTTTATAAACATTTATTAAATCATCATCTTTTTCTTTAAAGAAAAATTCTAATTTAGTTGTTTGTGTTTCATTAGTACAAATTATTCCTGTATAAGGCTGCATCGCAAAAACTTGAATCGAGTATAAAAAAAAACTGACAATTAAAATAATAAAATGCATTTTATACTCCTTTATAATCTTTATAAAAGTTAACGGTTTCAATAATACCTTTATTCAAAGGAGTAAAAACAAAGTCCTTAAAATACTTTTCAGGAGAATTCCCAATTATTTCCCCTACAATAGGCAGGTTTTTCTTTTTGTATGAAATTTTATTGTTTTTATTAATTTTGTAAAGAATTTCTATTATCTCAGATACTTCACATGATATTCCATTAATATTAATAACATTTGCTCCTTTTGGTTGAACTTGAATTAACCTATAGATTATTTCAGCTACATCATCTACAAATACAAAACCTGCTTTACCACAAAAAGGTATTTCATATTCTTCATTTTGTGCTGAAGCTTTACAAGCTAGAGTTATCCCTGCTGTACCCCCAATTTCTCTTCCTGGTCCATAAATTATAAATGGTCTTAATCCAAAACTAGAAACATTACTTTCCAAAAACAATGCCCTTGCAATTCCTTCTACTGCTAGTTTAAAAGCTCCGTAATGTGTTTCAGGAAATGGTGTACTTGGATCATTTCTTCCAAAAACTCCCCCACTACTAGTATATATTACAAATTTGTTGTTTTGAGTTTTTGCGGCTTCAAACACATTAATTGAACCAACCACATTTACTGCATTACCTGAAACTGGATTTTGACTACATTCTGGCGTCATTAGTCCAACTAAATTTATTAAGATATTTCCCATCTTAGAAGCATTTAAAACTTGTTCTGCATTTGTAATATCACCCTCAATAAATCGAGAAGTATCTTTTGAAAAGTCTACAACTTTACTGATTTTAATTTTATTGATTTTTTTATCAAAAATAATTGTTTGTATTTTTTTTTCTTGAAGTTTTTTTATCAACCAAGTTCCTAAAAACCCGCAACCTCCAAATATAACAACTTTCATAATTTAAGACCTAATAATACTTTTTATAATTTCTCCTATCTCTTTCAAACAATCTAGCCCTTTTGGAAAATGTCTAGAATTAGTAACGAAACCATGAATTTGTCCAGGATAAAGTTTATGTTTAACAAAACTACCATTGTCAATTAATCTATTTTTATAAGCAACTCCTTCGTCAAGTAATGGGTCCAGTCCAGCAGAAAAAATGTAAGCAGGAGGTAGGTTACTTAAATTGGGTGCATATAAGGGTGAAACTTCCCAGTTAACTTCATCTTTTTTATCTTCAAGATAATGCTTTACAAAATAACTCATAGTTTTTCCTGAAAAAACAAGTCCTTTTATATCTATATCCATGGATCTCATAGATAAAGTCAAATCAACACAAGGGTAAATTAATATTTGTCCTTTAACTTTTGGTAATAAGTTGTATGAGTGATTAATTGCCAAAACAGTAGCTAAATTTCCACCAGCACTGTCACCACAAACTATAACTTTATCATGATCAATTTTAAATGGCAGAGAAAACTCACCTAGTTTTTTTAAAACAAACTTTGCATCATTTAAGGCTATCGGAAATTTATTCTCTGGAGAAAGCCTATAGTCTACTGCAATCACTATATTTTCTGAAAATTTTGCTATGCATCTACATGGGTAATCATGAGTATCAAGGTTGCCCATTACAAAACCACCCCCATGAAAAAATAAAGTTACTGGATAATCTTTATCTTTATGTGTCTGAAGTGGAACATATATTCTTAATTTAATTTTTGAAGAATCATTTTCACCAACCTTTATTTCAAAAACATCAATTAGATCTGGTCCTTTAAGATCATCTTTTGCTAATTGCTTCAATCTTTCTTTTCTTAATTCAGCAGGAGGCAATTCATGGTGTCTTATTGAATTATCTGAGATTCTTTTATCAAGATATATCTTTGTTTCCGCATCAATTATCATTTTTGTTTCTCACAATCATATAATGAAAAAAGTTTTCACTAAAATGCAATATAATTTTTATTTTGCAAAACTTAAAGTTTTCTTATGTTATAGTCTTTACTTATTTTAAATTATTAGCAAAAGTTTGTAACTAGAATTTTTTTTTGTCAATATTGAATAATAGGAGATATAAAATGACTAAATTAAAAGGAATTATAGCCCCTTTTACAACACCATTTTCTCAAGATGGTTCAATTGATTTTTCACTTATAAAACCTCAAGTCGACTGGTTGGTTGACAATGGTGTTCATGGATTAGCTGCAGGAGGAAGTACAGGCGAGGGTCATGTGTTGACTAAGGATGAATATGCATCAATTATCGAAGAAACAGTCCAAGCAATTGATGGAAGGATTCCATTGGTCGCAGGAATTATAGCTAATTCTACTGCAGAAGTAATTGCAAGAGGCCTTTCTATAAAAAAATTTAATATTGAAGCTCTACAAATTACCCCTCCTAATTATTTATTTAAACCTGACGACGATTCTATGGTCAATCACTTTAGAGAAATTCATGAAGAATGTGGGGTGCCAATTCTAATATATAATGTCGTACCTTGGTGTTACTTATCTCCAGATCTCCTTTTACGAATTATGGATGAAGTTCCAGGTGTATTGGGTGTCAAACAAAGCGCAGGTGATATGAAGCTTTTTGCTGATTTAATAAGACGAGCTAATCCAGAAAATATGATTTTCAGTGCTGTTGATGCACTTCTTTTATCCTCTTATCAATTAGGAGCTCCTGGTTCTATCGCTGCGATTTTAACAGCTGCTCCTAAATCATCTGTAGAATTGTGGAACGCTTCTCAAGAAAAGGATTGGAAAACAGCACTTTCTTTACATGAAAAATTAATGCCTTTGTGGGATGCAATTGGATTAGATAATATGCCTTCACTTTGTAAATACGCTCAAAAACTTCAAGGATTAGACTCTGGATTTGCAAGAAGGCCTACTTCACCTGCTACAGAAAAACAAAAAGAAAAAATTAAATTAGCTTTAACTAATCTTAATTTAATTTAATATGTAAATGAAAATAGAAGTTTTAAATGGCCAAAAATTATCCAAAACCTACAAATGACTTTGATAAAGCAAAAGATGATTTAAAAGTTTGGGGTTACTGTCTTTTTTTAGACTCTATTCCAAAGATAATTAATGAAAATGCCAAGCAACGTTTATTAGAACAAGCCCAAGCGGAAAAAAAACTTAATCTAGCTTTTGAAGATGGAAGTAATTTAAGGAAATGGGGAGAATTTAAAGAAGTTAACTTAAAAGATCTAAAAACCTTTAATAGTATTGCGGGAGGGATAAACCAAAGAGTTTGGATGCTACCTAATAAAGGTAATGAATTTTTGAAAATTCTAGATAATCATAATTATTTTAAAATAATGCAATTAATTGTTGGAGAACATCCAATAGTATCTAGTTTTGGAGCAAATATTGCAAAAAAAGGTGGTATTCCAATGGACTTACACACAGACCAATGGTGGGCTCCTGAACCAATAGATAGAAAAAAAGACTTCTTACCATCTGCGTCAATTACAAGAAAAAAATTTAATTATGAAATTAATAAAAATGTTTTAAATAATAACGATATGATTGCTCGACCAGCAGTTTCTAATGTCCTCATAATGATGAATGGTATGACTTTTGAAAATGGTGGTACCATGGTTGTTCCAGGATCTCATTTGTTTGGCAGACATCCAGAAAAAGAGTTAGATACGGAAATTAAACCTATTGCGGCAGAGGGACCACCTGGGTGTGCAATTATAACTGATGGTAGATTATGGCATGGAACCGGAGCTAATATAACTGAAGAACCTCGGATAGCTATTATAATTACCTTCTGTGGTCCTCAATATAGACCTCAAGAAAATTATACTTATGGACTTAAAAAAGAAGTGTTAAAAAAATTAAATGATTTTCAGAAGGAATTATTAGGTTTTAGAGTCTGGAATGGTTATGGAAGAACAGGAGATCCTACACAAGATTTTATTGATTCTAGTGAAGAATCAATAGGCATCTTAAAAAATTAAATTCATAAAATAACTAATGTTTGAATTTGTAAGAAATAATTCTAGATGGTTATCAGCATGTGTTTTAATGTATTTTTCATCATGTTTTGGACAAACATTTTTTATTTCTTTATATGCAACCGAGATAAGAACAACTTTTAATTTATCTCATGGTCAATGGGGTTCAATATATGCAGCTGGAACACTACTGTCTGCGTCTGCAATGCTTCTTTTCGGTGGGGTGGTAGATAGATTTGATTTAAAGAAAGTTACTATTTGTATATATATTCTACTTGGCATACTTTGTCTTTGCATGACATTTAATCATTCAATTTGGTTTCTCCCAATTATCATTTTTGGATTAAGGTTTTGTGGACAAGGAATGTTATTTCACCTTCCAGCAGTAGCCATTGGAAGATGGTTTGGTAAAAATAAAGGTAAAGCAACTTCTGTATCAGTTATTGGTTTTTCAATTGGAGAAGCAACTTTCCCTATAATTCTTGCATTTATAATAACTCATATAGGTTGGCGATTTAGTTGGGTTTTTGGCGTGGTCATCCTTTTTATAATTTTACCAATATTAATTAAATTATTAAGCGAAGATAGATTGCCTAAATCAATTGAAACTGCTTCCAATAATCAAGTAGGGTTAGAAAATAAACATTGGACAAGAAAAGAAGTACTAAATCATTGGTTATTCTGGTCTGTTTCAATACCATTGCTTGTGACACCTATTTTTTCCACTGCTTTCTTCTTTTATCAACTCCATCTAATTGAAATTAAAAACTGGAATATGGTGAATTATTTTTCTATTTTTCCTTTTTACACAATAGCTTCCGTGTCTTCATTACTATTTTCTGGATGGTTAATTGATAAAATAGGTGTTTCTAAAGTTCTTCCTTTTTTTTTACTACCTCAATCTCTTGGTTTATTAATATTTTCATTAGGAAACTCATATTTTACAATTTTTTTTGGGTTTGTCTTTCTTGGAATCACTCAAGGAACTGCTATGACTATAGGTGGAACATTTTGGCCAAATTATTTTGGTACAAAAAACTTGGGTTCAATTAGGTCTTTGTCAACTTCATCTATGGTTTTTGGCACTGCGTTAGGACCTTTTTTAGTTGGTCAAATCTTGGATTTCAACATTTCATATAATATAATTTTGTTTGCTATGAGTATTTTATCTATTGTTTCATCTATATCTTTATTTATAACTATGACAAAAGTACCAAATTTGAAGTAAAGGAAAATTACATGTTAAATATTTATTTGGCTGGAGAAATACACACTGACTGGAGAAATGAAATTATTTCATTATGTAAAAATAAAAATTTGAGTTTTAATTTTTTATCGCCAGTAACCGATCATGATGCGTCAGATAATTGTGGTGTTGAAATATTGGGATATGAAAAAGAACAGTTCTGGAAAGATCATAAAGGAGCTAAAATAAATGCTATAAGAACAAGAAAATCTATACTGGATAGCGATATCATTATTGTTAAATTTGGAGACAAATATAAACAATGGAATGCAGCATTTGAAGCAGGTTTTGCAGCAGCTAATAATAAATCATTAATTGTAATTCACTCTAAAGATCATCAACATGCACTTAAGGAAATAGATGCTGCTGCATTAGCAGTTGTTTCTGAAAATAATCAGGTGGTGGAAATATTAGATTATGTAGTTAATGGAACATTAAAAAATTAATAATGTTCCATATAATATTACATAATCCAGAAATTCCTCCAAATACTGGGAATATTTTAAGATTGTGTGCTAATAGTGGAGCTAAGCTTCACCTTATAAAACCTCTAGGTTTTAATTTAAATGACAAAAACCTTAAACGAGCTGGAATGGATTATGACAAAATTAGCAATATCAAGCTTTATAATGAACTTGAAGAGTGCTTGCAAAAAAATAAAGTTTGTAGAATTTTTGCTTTAACAAAATTTGCAAAAAGGAATGCTTTTAAAGCAACTTTTAAACCCAATGATGCTTTTATTTTTGGGAATGAAACATCAGGTCTTCCAAAACATATTTTGGAAACAATTATTGAAAAAAACAAAATTAGAATACCAATGTTAAAAAATAGTAGAAGTTTAAATCTAAGTAATTCTGTAGGTGTAATTCTCTATGAAGCTTGGAGACAAAATGATTTTCTTGATGCACAAATTTCTTTTTTGGATAATTAAATGACTATCTATGATTGGATCTCTATAGCTATAACTTGTTTTATTGGAGCAGCATCACCTGGACCCAGTTTATTAGTTATAATATTTAAGGCGAATTCAAAAGGTTTTTTATCTGCAGCTATTACTTCTATAGGACATGGAATTGGTATTTTCATATATGCAATTTTATGTACTTTAGGTCTGATATATTTTTTCATAACCTTTCCAAAGCTTTTATTGATAATAAAAATTTTAGGTATTTTCTTTCTCTTTTATCTCGGAATTAAAATGTTACAATTTCAAGAAAATGATTTTCAAAATAAACATGAATTAAATGTTAATATAAATAAATATAATGATCTTACTCTTGGGTTAATTACAGCTCTAATAAACCCAAAAGTAATTTTTTTTTTTGGATCAATTTTTAGTCAATTTATTAAAGTTGAATTACTCTTTATTGAAAAAGTTTCAATTTCTCTTTTAGCTAGTTTGATTGATGCTTTCTGGTATATAATTGTTGCTTATATATCAACATTAGCTTTTTCAAGATTGCTTCGGAAACACTTACAGTCTTTGATTAAGTTCCTTGGGTTACTTTTAATAATAATAACTATTGTTATGATTAAAAAAATCTTTTTTTAAAAAAGAATATTTTTTACTTTTCTTCAATATTTTTTAATGATCATTGAGCAAATGCATTTTTTTATTAAAATCAATTTTTGATGGTCTTTTAATCCATTTAATTGAACTTATTTCATTACAATTTTTACAATGTAAAAACCAAGTCTTATTATCTAAAGAGCAAAAAGAACAAAAATAGCTATAACCAATATCAGCACTACTGGCCTTTTTTAAATAATCTCTTACTTGATCTGATTCATTCTTAGAACCAGATATTTCAGCTAATAGTTGAAAAGCCTTATTAGTTAATTCTTGCTTTGGAATATCTTCAAGGATTTTTTTTGCTTCTCCCCAAATTTTTTCTTTAATTGCATATTCAGCTACTAGAATTTTAATTTCACTTAGGTTATTTTTTAAAATTTCTTTATCTTTAATCAATTCAATTGCATATGAAACATTATCCCCAGATGATTTAAAATTATTTCTTTTTATTAACTCTTTTAACAAGTCTGGGTGAGGTGATTTATAAAAAGCATCTTTTAAAATCTTGATTGTTCTTTTTTTTCTATAAATACCTTTAATCAATTTAACTAGACTCAAAGCAGAATTAACATTTCCATTAAAATGTTCTAAAGATCTTGAAAAAGCTTTTTCTGCTTCCTTCTTATTATAGGTCAACTTTTTTAATCCATCTAAATAATTTAAATCTGAGATAAGATTATTAAAATTTTGAATATTTGAAATATCTCTAAAGCTTTCATTTTTAGAAATCTCAAGTGCCTTTTCTATCTTATTTAACTTTATTGAAACATAAAAAAGTGTTTTCAAAACTTGATTAGAATTTTGGTCTAACTTATAAGCTTCATTTGCATGTTCATAAATTTTCTCAAAATTTTTATTTTTTGTTAATTCAATTCTCATTGATGCAAGATGGCTAATAAAAGACGTATTTTTATCATTTAATAAAATATTAAGATATTTTTCTGAAATCTTTGAACGAGTATTTTCATCAGTTAAACTCAATGATATTGAATTCACAGTTTCAGCATGTTCTTTCAATAAAAATCCTAATTTTTTGTCATGAGTGTTTTTAGAAATTAGCAAAGCTTCTTTTGCAGCTTGTTTATATTCACCATGACTCGCTAGCAAGAATGCTTTTACAAGATTTTGTTCAACCTTAGACCTATTTTTTTCGTCTCTCCTTTGCAATGCTGCTTTTGGAAAACTCATAACAAACATCCAAACCCTATTAACAAAAATAATAAAAAAACAAAAAACTATTGATATCATTATAAAATAGCTCGTTTCAATTTCAATACCCCAGCCAAGCCAGTCAATTTTCGTAATACCTTCTGTATTTGATAAAAGTGATGAAATTAGAATAATTAATACTAAAAAAATAATAATTTTAAAAAATCTATAAACCATAATATTAACTATCTTCTTTAATTAAAAAAATTTTACATTTTTCTATAAATGGTAAAATTTTTATTTTCCAATCATTGGGTAATTTATTTAAATGATCAATTAGTTCATGAATATTTCCTTCATAAGCGCTTTTCTCTGCCTTAGTTAATATTGATCTAGGATTTAAATTATCTCTATAATCTCTTAAATTAAAGAAACCTGCCAAAAAATTTGTTACGTATTTATAAGTGGTTTGTGTTTCTCCATTTAACGAATGATCATAAATTTTTTTGTTAAATAATAATTTTTTTATTTCATGAAATTCATTCAAAAGTTGTTTTTTTATTTTTTCATTTTTTGTATTAATAATAATGTTTGAATTTGATGTATTTAAATCTAAAACTTTATTAAAAGCATTTACTGGATTTGTTTTAATTAAACTTGATTTTTCTAAAATTTTAATTTTTTTTTCAAAAGATTTTGTCTGAATTTCAAGTTTCTCAAATTTTTTAATTATATCTTGTAAATTTGTATTTAAATTGTTTTTCTCAAGACTTTTAATTCTATTATTAACAACATCTAATTCTTTTTGATACTTACTAATTAAAGTTCTCAAATCATTTAATTGTGATGCTATTTTTTTTTCATTTGTAATGACTGTATCAAGAATTTCTATATTCTTTTCACTTGAAGTTTTTTTTAAAAAAGATGGTATTTTATAAAAATTGAACCATAACAAAATTAAAACTGTAATTGGCAAAGAGGAAATTCCAAAGATTATTACTAGTATATTTAACTTTGTATATGGCTCTTTTTTAATTACTGGACCCATTTCAATAATAGTCTCATCAACATTATTTTTATTATCTTGTTTTTTTTTAACCATTATTTTTTTCTTTAAAGTTTAAAGAGTTTATAAACTTACATAAAAATAGTTCTCTAGATACTTCAGCTATAACCTGAATATTTTCCCAACCATCTATTACAGCTCTATCATATATTTTTTTACTCATTGTTACTAATATTGTATTTTTTTTAAGATTATCAAAAAGATTATACTTTTTCAAAAGCATTGTAAGTATAGAAACATTTCTTGATGAATTTACTAAAAAATATTTTTTTTCCTGTTTTTTTAGCTTTTTGATCAAGTGCTCTGAAATTATATCTTTTTGAAACATATCATAAACAACAGTGGTTTTTAAAAATCTTTTACGCTTTAACAAGTTATCTTTAAATTGATTATTTCTATTTTTACCACATAACCATAAACCTTTATTATAAATTTTTGTGTTTGATAATATAACTTTTATCAAACTTTTTGTATTTCCTAGCGCCTGATGGAACTTAAAAAAATTATTAATTTTTAATTTTTTTCCAGTTTCAGGTCCTACAATAAAAACTTTTGGAATTTTTAAAAAATGTCTTTTATACAATTTTATATATTGTAAAAAACTTTTTACAGATTTAGAACTTGTCAAAACAATAAAGTCATACTTCAATCTAAAATTAGGAATATTTTTGTAATTAGTTTTTACAATAGACAATGAGTTTGCTTTTACTCCTGATTTTTCTAGATTTTTTATAATTTCAAAAGAATCTATGCTATCTCTAACAGAAAATATATTTACCTTCATAAACTTGAATTTTTACAAACCTAAAATTTTATTTGCACCTTTTCTAATAAGGTTTTTAGCTAGTTTTTCTCCTATTCTTTTCGCATTTTTATAGTTATCAAAAAAACTATCATATATTATCTTTGAACCTTTTATATCAGCGACATATCCTTTTAATGTCAATATTCCTGCTTTATTTATATTTGCACTTGATGATATAGGAGATCTACAAGAACCATTTAAATGTTTTACTAAACTCCTTTCAGCAAGAGTTTCATAAAAAGTCTTTTCATCGTTAACTAATTTATGCAAGTCATCCTTACTTTTTTTATTTAATAAGTTTGAACATTGTATTGCGATTACACCTTGTCCTGCGGGTGGAGGGAGTATTGAAATTGGAATTACATTTGTGAATTTTAGTTTCATCCTTTTCATCCCTGCTTTAGCAAGAATTAAAGCATCATATTGCCCTTCTTTAAGCTTGTTTAAGCGAGTATCAATATTTCCTCTACAAGACTTTATTTTTAAATCCTTTCTGTATGCTTTTATAAAAGCTGTTCTTCTTGGAGAACTTGTTCCAATGACAGCGTTAAAAGGTAAAAAAGATAAATTTTTATAATTACTAACAAATACATCATTTCTACTTTCTCTTTTTAAAACAGCTAATAAAGTTGTTCCTTTAGCGATATTGTTATCCATATCTTTAAGCGAGTGCACTGCAATATCAGCTATATTTTTTAAAAGACACTCTTCTAACTCTTTAGTAAAAAGACCTTTACCTCCTAATTCGTAAAGAGGCTTATCTAAGATCTTATCAGCAGAAGTTTGGATTTTAATTATTTCAAAATCAAATTTTTTACTCAATTTGTTGCAAAAAATTTCAACTTGTTTTAAAGCTAATTTTGAGCTTCTAGAAACTATTCTTAATTTTGATTTCATTACATATGATTAAATTATTAAACATTAATTATGATATATTTTAAATTTTTAAATTCCACATTAAATTAAATCTTGTTAAAAATAAAATTATGAAAAAATTTAAAACTAGCATAATCCTTGGGATTGAAACAAGTTGTGATGATACTGCAATAGCAATAATCAATTCTGATAAACAAATTTTATCTAATATTGTGCTTAATCAAAATTTTGAACACTCTAAACATGGTGGAATAGTTCCAGAAATTGCAGCTAGAGCACATATGAGTCTAATAGAAATTGTTTTAAAAAAATCACTCAAAAAAGCCAAAAAAAAATTAAGTGATGTTGATTTAATTTGCGCTACAGGTGGTCCAGGATTAATTGGTGGCTTAATTGTAGGTTCAACTTTTGCAAAAACTCTTTCGTGGACTTTAAAAAAACCTTATATAGCAGTCAATCATTTAGAAGGTCATGCCCTAACTGCTCGTTTAATTTCTAACATAAAATATCCTTATCTTCTTTTGCTTGTTTCTGGAGGACATACTCAATTAATTGCTGTTATGAAGTATGGAAAATATAAAAGAATTAGTTCAACTTTAGATGACGCAGCAGGAGAGACTTTTGATAAAGGAGCCAAAATGCTAGGATTGGGTCATCCTGGAGGTCCAGAAATAGAAAAATACAGTAAAAAAGGAAATGAAACTAGTTTTATATTCCCAAAACCCATGTATAAATCGAAAAATCCTAATTTTTCTTTTTCAGGGCTTAAAACATCATTTTCAAGAACGATATCAAAAACCAAAGATATTGATAAACAAAAATATAATCTAGCAGCCTCTTTACAATTAACAATTTCAGAATGTATTGTTGACAGAACTAAACTAGCTTTAAATATTTTTAAAAATATGATCCTATCTAATGAAAAAATAAAGTTAGTTGTTGCTGGAGGTGTTGCTTCTAACTCAAAAATTAGACAAGATTTAGAAGCATTTTCAAAAAAAGAAAATTTATTATTTTTTGCTCCTCCATTAAACTTATGCAGTGACAATGGAGCTATGATAGCATGGGCTGGATATGAAAAATTTTTAAATGATGGAAAATCTGAACTCGACTTTAAACCTAGGCCAAGGTGGCCACTAGATCCAAAAGCACATCTATTGAATCCAATTATGAAAAAAGTTGGTAAAAAAGGAGTTAAAGCATAAATGAAGAAATTTACAAAAATATGTTTTTGTGGCAGTGGTGCATGGGGCCAAGCTATAGCTATTTCCCTGGCTAGATCTGGTTATTCTTCTACGATGATAGTTAATGATGAACTTCGTCTTAAGAGTTTAAATCAAAATAAATCAACTTGTTTTCCAAATATAAAATTCCCTAATTTAATTAATGCATCTTCAAATAATTTAATTTTGAGTAAATCAGATTTAATATTTATTTCTACTGAAAGTAATAGAGTTTTAACAACGGTAAATGAAATTGTAAAACATAATCCACAATCAAAAATTATAATTACCTCAAAAGGTTTTGCTAACAATAAGGGAGAAACTCTCCCGATAGTATTAAAAAAGATGTTTCCATTAATTACTTTTGGAATTTTAACTGGGCCAACTTTTGCTGATGAAGTAGCAAAAAATCAGCCCTCAGCTGCATTGTTTGCTACTAGTAATGATAAATTTGCAGATGATATTACAAGTATGTTCCATAAAAGCTGTCTAAGGTTATATAAAAGCAATGATCCTATTGGAGCCTCTTTGGCGGGAGCAATTAAGAACATTATAGCCATTGGTGCAGGTATTTCAGATGGTCTAAAGTTAGGAGAAAATTCTAAGGCGGGACTTATTACAAGAGGTATTGCTGAACTTTCTCAAATAATTCACGCCTCCGGAGGTAAAAAAGAGACAGCTTTTGGACTTGCTGGAATAGGAGATATAACGTTAAGTTGTAGTACCCCTCATTCAAGAAATATGAAATTTGGCATCTCTTTTGTAAGCTCTGAAAACACTAATAGTCAGGATCTTGTAGAGGGATTGAGTGCGCTAGTTTCAGCAAAAAATTTATCAAAGACACTTTTGTTGGATACTCCAATAATCAACTCTATAAATGATATAATTAATAATAAAAAAGAAGTAAAAAAAGTAATTTTTGAACTTTTAAATCGACCTGTAAAAACTGAGTTTTTTCAATAATTAGGAGAGTATATGAAATTTTGGCTTTTTAAATCAGAACCCAATACTTGGTCTTGGCAGAATCAACTAAAAAAAAGGGATAAAGGAGAACATTGGGATGGTGTTAGAAACTACCAAGCAGCAAAAAATATGAAATCTATGAAGAAAGGTGATTTAGGCTTTTTCTATCATTCTGTAAAAGAAAAACAAATAGTAGGCATAGTAGAAGTTATCAAAGAATATTATCCTGATCATACAGATACAAAAAATATTTTTGGCATGGTAGATTTAAAAGCTATAAAATCTCTAAATAAACCTGTTTCTCTAAGTGAGATTAAACAAACAAACAAACTACAAAATATGCAGTTAGTAAAACAAAGTAGACTTTCAGTTTCTTCTGTTTCAGTTTCTGAGTGGGAAATTATTTTAAAAATGAGTAAAACTCAACTTTAATTCTTTTCATCTTTATGAATAAAATAGAGATTTCTTGCATAGATTAAGATTCCAACTGATTGCCCGGCAATAATTACTGGATCTTTTCTCCAGATTGCATAAGTCAGTAAAACTATGCCTCCAGTAATGGAAAAATACCAAAAAGCTATTGGGATTACCGACTTTTTTGCATTTTCACTTGTAATCCACTGAATTAAAAATCTAGCTGCAAAAAGAGCTTGTCCTCCAAACCCAACAATAATCATTATGTTCTCTGGGTTATTTGTAAGATATGAGTCTAAAAAAGGAAAAACTGAAACAATATTAAAAGATATTACTCTAGCTATTATTTCTATTTGTATTGAGAGAAAAGATATGGATTCCATGAACATAAAAAGCCTTTTAATTAATTTATTTTTTTGAAGAAGATTGTGATGGAGTTCTCTTTAATAACCACATAACTCCAAATGTATCGATTATACCAACAAACAACCTTCCTATATTTGTATAATTAGATTTTCCATCATTTCTAATTCTATGATTAACATCAATTGCTAAAACTTTTGCATTTTCTCTTTTTGCTAAGGCAGGTAAAAATCTATGCATATGGTCAAAATATGGCATTAACAAAAATAATTTTTTATGAAAAATTTTTATTCCACAACCTGAGTCTGGATGATTATCATTAAGAAAAATTTTTCTTACATATTTGGCTATTTTAGATGCTATTCTTTTCCCAAATTTATCTTTTCTTTTTTTTCTTACACCACCAATTAATAATAATCTGCTTTTTTCTTTTTTAAATCTGACTAATAACTTTAATATATCAGATGGATCGTTTTGACAATCACCATCCATTGTAATAATAACATTATTTTTTGATTGATTTATCCCAGTTCTTAATGCGGCAGATTGACCCTTCGACTTTTTATGACTAATAATTCTAAAGTTATTATATTTATCTTTTATCTTTGATAAAACAGTTAATGTATTATCTGTAGAACCATCATTTACAAACAATAACTCAAAAAACATTGAGTTACACTTTTTATAAATTTCTTTTGCCAAAATTTCGACATTTCCACTTTCATTTTTTACTGGAATTATAATTGAAAATCTAGGAAATTTATCCATAAGCTGTTTGCTATTTAACTTTTAAAAAACTTTACGTCAATTAATATTTTTGTAAAAATATATTTTTGTTCTTTGACCTTTTGAATAGTTGAAACCCTCAATTTTTTTAAATTGTATTAAATTTAATTCAAAGCTTTTGGCAGAACTTAAAAATTCATCTACTGAATTTTCCTCTACTAGTGCGATGTTTTTATCTCCTTCAACTAGAAAAATCACTGCCTCATTTGGATTTGAATTAACTAAATTTCCTTTTAATAAAAAAACTAAACTTGGTTCATAATAACCAGTAAGTGAAACTGAGTCATATTTAATATTTTTTAATTCATTAAATATCATACTACTTGGGTATAACTTTTTTAAATTAGGCAGCATAAAACCAAACATACCTATATAAAATAAAGAGGACAAAATAATTATAATCTTTGGCTTTAAAAACACTTTAGTAAAATTCGAAAAAGGCTTTGATTGAAATATTATCAGAAAGTTTTTGTATGCAGTTATTAAAAAAACTAATAAACATAAAAAAAAGTTTGCAAAAACAATGAAGTACAAGGTTAAATCTTTTGGTTCAGAAAAGTTAATACTTAAATAAAATAATGCTAAACTTAATCCTATTCCTCCCAGTCCAAAAAATAAGGAAATAAAAAATATTAGATATTTATTTTTTTCACTTTTAATAATTATTTCATTTTTTTCAAAATAAATAATACTTGCAGCAATAATCATTACTATTGCTGGAATAATTGGCAAAGGATAATGGAATAACTTTGTTGGAACAAACTCTATAATTATCCAAAAAGGAATTATCCAACATAATAAAAATTTTATAGCCAAGTTTCTTTTATTTTTAAGAATAAATAATACAGAAATAGGTAAAAAAGATGCTATTGGCCATAAAATTAAAGGAGTGATAAGTAAATAGTAACCTGGGTAACCAAAATGACTTTCTTGCCCTGAAATTAACTTTGCAAAAAAATCTTCCATAATTGCCTTTTGAAAAAATAATCCATTAGTGCTTGATTGAATTAAAATAACCCAAGGTAAAACGATCAAACAAATTACTATTATGCCAATAAGGGGTTTTATTTTAAAAAATATTGATACATTTCTTTGTAAAATGGCAAAGCTGCTTATTGTTAGACAAAAAATTAAAATAGAAACTGGTCCTTTAATTAATATGCCAATAGAAATAAAGAACCACATAAATGAAGGTAAGACATATTTTGAATAAAAATTTAAATTTTTATTAAGATAAATAAGAAAGAGTAACAATTGTTGTAAACAAATTGTGGATAATAAAAAAGTATCGGTTTTTCCTATATGTGCTTCTGTTACAAAAAGAATATTTGAGGCAAATAATAAAGTAATTAACTCAGAAGAATCTCTTCCAAATATTGACTTAGAAAAATACCAAATTACTGCTATACATATAAATGCAGCTATTAGAGATGGTATTCTGTAGGAAAGAATATTTTCTGAACCAAATATTTTCGCAGAAAATGCTTGAAGCCAATAAATGCCCGCAGGTTTTTTTGCACGAATTTCATCTTGAAACTTGATGTTTATATAATCATTATTATGAAGCATCTGATAAGAAGATTGAGCAAAACGTGATTCATCCCTATCTAATGGGGGGATTGAACTTATTCCTGAAAACAATGGTAATAAACAAAAAATTATTAAAAGAATTTGAAAAAAAGATTTTTCTTTTAATAACAAATTTTTCTTTATAAACATACCTTAATCCAATTAATTACAAAACCTAGATTAATCTTTAAAACAAATCAAACAATCATATCTTTTTTTGTTATCATAAATAAAACTAAAAAGTATATGATAATAAATCGAAAACAAATTTGGTCTCTGAGCTGGCCAATTATTTTGGCTAATCTTACAATACCTCTGGTAGGTTTAACTGATACTATCATAATGGGTCATATGCCTGAAAGTAAGTTTCTAGGTGCAATAGCTATTGGAGGTATAGTTTTTAATTTTTTGTATGCTAGTTTAAATTTTTTTAGAATGGGTACTACAGGCATTATTGCACAAGAATTAGGTAAAAAAAATGATTTTGAACTACTTTATGGATTATTAAGGCCTTTAGTATTGAGCCTTTTTATAGGATTAATATTATACTCACTTAAAGATATTATTTTAGACGTTACAGTATATTCTATTAACCCCAATCATGAACTAATACCTCTTTTTAAAATATACTTTTTTACAAGAATTTTAGGGTTGCCTTTTGGGTTAATGAATATGGTTTTTTTGGGCTGGTTTTTTGGGATGCAAAAACCAAAAAGTGTAATGTTACAATTAATCATAATTAATCTTGTTAATATTATTAGCTCTATTTTTTTAGGGCAATTTTTAAATTATGGAATCTTTGGAGTTGCTCTAGGAAGTGTTTTTGCACAATTTATAGGTTTTATAATTTCATTTTTAATTATTTTACATCATTTCAAATTTAAAAAAAATAATGAATATAATCTAATTGAAATTTTATCTATTAAACATCTTAAACGATTGTTTAACATAAGCTTTGACCTTTTTATTAGAACCATTTTTCTCATTTTTGCCAAAGCTTACTTAATTTTCAAAGCTGGAATTATAGGGATAAATGAATTAGCCACAATAGAAATAATTATAATTATTTTTGGCATTTCTTCATATAGTTTAGATGCCTTTGCTCATACTGCGGAAACTATGGTTGGGAAAGCAATAGGATCTAAAAATAAAATGGCATTAAAGAAAGCAATATTACTCTCTACAGAAATGGCATTTATTTCATCTTTAATAATAAGCTTACTTTTATTTATATTAAAAAATTACATTATTTATTCTATTACTGATATTGTGGTATTAAGAGAATTGATTAGCTCATTATGGATTTTTGTTGTTTTTACACCAATAATAGCAGTATTTGCATTTCAGTTGGATGGAATTTTTGTTGGAGCCACCTTATCTAGACAAATGAGAAATTCAATGATAGTAGCTTTTTTAATTTTTTACTTTCTAATAGAATATGTTTTTCAAAATAAGCTTAATCTTGAAAATTTATATATAAGTTTTTTACTTTTTTTATTTTTAAGATCTATCATATTAATGTTAAGTTTGAAAAAAGTTTATATTTAGAAAAAGAAATTAAATCATGTTATATAGTTTGAACAACAATTTTTATGGATTTTCAAATAATTCATCAAAAAAAAATTCTACACTATATGTAGTTGATAATTTAGACGAATTAGTAAAGAAAAAAATTATCTCTAAAAAAGATAAACAATATTTTTATGAAAATCATAAAATTGGCGAAGTATTTACTAAGCCTGAATTAGACAATGATCTTTTATTATCAATAACCATTTTAAAACCATCTTCAACCCACAGGAAAAGTACAATTGATACTAGTTCTAAAATTGCAAAAAATTTAAAGAATAAAAACTGGGATATCTACTTTTCTTCAAATTTCCTTAATATCGATATTTACAATTTTTTAATTGGATGGGGATTAAGTTTTTATAATTTTTCATTTAATAAAAAGAAAGATAAAAACAAATTTTTAAATCTTAATAGTTTAAAAACATTTCCAAGTAAGTTAATACAAAATTGTCAAACAGAATTAGATGGTATTTTTCTTGCCAGAGATCTAATTAACTTACCAGCTAACTTATTAAATCCTTCTGAATACGAAAAAATAATAAAAAGAGAATTTAAAAAAAAAAATACTAAAATTACTATTTTTAAAGGTAAAAATTTTAAATCTCAATTCCCTTTAATCTATGCTGTTGGAAGATCTTCCGAATATCAACCAAGACTTATAGAGATTGAATGGAAACAAAAAAAAAATAAACCATACATTATTATAATAGGTAAAGGTGTAACATTTGATACTGGCGGTCTTGACATCAAACCTAGTTCAGGAATGCTTTTAATGAAAAAAGATATGGGAGGCAGTGCTATTGCTACTGCTCTTGCTAAAACTTTAATTGCACAAGATTTTAAAGTTAATTTAAAACTAATAATCCCTATCGTTGAAAATGCAATTTCAGAAAAATCAATGAGGCCTATGGATATTATTTACTCTAGAAATAAAACCCCTATTGAAATAGGAAATACTGACGCTGAGGGCCGTCTTATTCTTGCAGATGCTATTACTTTTGCTCAAGAAGAAAAAACGAAAGTCGATTTAATTATTGATTTTGCAACCCTAACAGGAGCAGCAAGAGTTGCACTAGGAACGGAAATGCCAGCTCTATTTTCAAATAACAAAAATCTTGCACAAACCATAATAGAAAAGTCCAATATAACTAATGACCCTTTGTGGGAATTACCCCTCTTTTCTTCTTACGAGAGACACTTACATAATGATAATGGAACTCTAAGTAGTACTGGATTTTCTGGAACTGGTGGAGCTATTACTGCAGCCTTATTTCTTCAGAGGTTTATCAATAATAATACGAATTGGGTTCATATTGACTTAATGGGATGGAATGTTACAGGTAGGCCAGGATACCCTAAAGGTGGAGAAGCCTCATCATTTAGGACTATTTTGCATTCATTAGATAAATTATATAATTAACTATTGATTAATTGTATAATCTGATTGTGGAGGTTTGTATTTTTACTAGCTAAAACTTGATATTTTTGATTTTCATGGAAATTAAATTTTAGTTTTTCACCCTTCCAATCAGTCACTAAAATATTTTGAGCTGTTAAAATTGGAATTAATGGTAAAATATCATAGGGATTTAAATTTTCTTCAATGACAGCATCTAAACCTCCACTAGCTAACAAAATGTAATTATGACAATCCCCTGACCAATAATTATTTTTTGAAATAGAAATAATCTTATTAAACTTTTTTAAATTTTTTTTATTAAACATACTCGGACAGGTTGAAGCAATAAAAGCTTCAGATAATTCAGAATTACAATTCATTTTAAAATTTATTTTCTTTTTATTTAAATAACTTGAAAAAGCATCTCCTAACCAAACTTGATCCAAACAAGGAAAATCCACTAATCCGATTATAGGTTTCTCCTGTTCTATTAATGCTATCATCGTACCCCATAATGGCCTACCAATCAAAAAGCTTTTGGTTCCATCAATTGGGTCTAAAAGCCAAGTAAAATTTGAAGAGTTATCCACTTTCTCTATTTCTTCTCCATAAATATTGTGATTTGGAAAATTTTTTATAATCAAATTTCTTATTTTTTTTTCAGCATCAAAATCAGAATTTGTAACTGGACTAGAATCAGATTTAAATTTAACTTTCTTAGAATTATTTTGAAAACCCTTAAGAGTAATTTTTCTTGACTCTTTACTTAACTTATATAAAAACTCACGAACAAATTTAAGTTCAGCTTTGTTCATTCACGTTTCCAAAATTATTTAGAGTTTTGAATTTCTTCATCAGATGGTAATAATTCTGGATTATCTGCTTGCATACGTAACCAAGCTATAAGATCAGCCCTATCAGTTGATTTTTTTAATCCAACAAAATTCATTTTTGTACCCTTAATATACTTCTTAGGCTTATATAAAAATTTATTCAATTCATTGTAAGACCATTTTCCTTCTAAAGTTTTAAAGGCTTTTGAATACCCGAATACTGAAGAACCAATAGCTTTATTAACTATATTATGAAGATTAGGTCCTACCTTATTTGGACCTCCTGCTTGAAAAACATGACAGGCGGTACACTTTTTAGATATTTTTTCTCCAGCTTTAATATCAGCTTGCGAAAGCAAGGCTAAAATTGGTTCAATCACTGAAGCAGCAGCAACTTTATCTGGTGCACTTTTATTTTCTTCAATTTTTATTGGATAAGCATTTTCTGCAAGACTCTGAGGTTTAACTAATACACCCCCTAATTTAATGAATGCCATTATTAATAACCCTGCACACAAAGCGCCTGCAGCAATTTTATTAAACTTTAAAGAATCCATACTTTCTCCTGATCAAGTAATACACAACTAGATATTATTTTTTTATATTCAAAAATAGTTTTTTTCAATTAAATTATACATATTCTTTAATTGTTGTTATAAAAATTCATAATTAAAGTATTTTTGTTAATTTATTAGGACTTAGCTTGAATTTTAAAGATTACATCATTTTAATACCTTCTCGGTTAGGATCATCAAGATTAAAAAATAAACCATTAATTGAAATTAATGGAACACCATTGATATTGCATGTATTACAAAGCGCACAAAAAGCTAATTTAAACGTCCCAATTATTGTAGCTACAGATAATGAGCTAATTTTTAATATTGTATCTGAGAAAGGTGGAACAGCAATCATGACTAAAATTAGCCATGAAAGTGGTTCTGATAGAATACATGAAGCCCTTAGTAAATTTGATCCTCAAAAACGTTTTAAGAAGATAATTCACTTACAAGGAGATCTTCCAAATATATCTAAAAAATTAATAACTGATTTAGCAAAAGTTATTTTAAAAGAAAAATGTATTGCAACACCAATTGTCAGAGCTAGTAGAAGTGAAATTGATGATCCAAATATAGTTAAATGTGTAGCTAGCTTCCCTAAAGTTGAACCAATAATTGGTGATGTTGGTAAAGCTTTATATTTTAGTCGGTCAAAAGTCCCTTGGGGTTCAAAAAAAATATGGCATCATTTAGGAATATACGCTTGGGATAGAGAAATTTTAGATTTGTTTGTTTCTTTGGTCTCATCTCCATTAGAAAATTTTGAAAAATTAGAACAATTGAGAGCTCTGGAAGCAAATATTCCAATAAAAATTCTCTTAACAAATGAAAAGCCAATTGGTATTGATACATTGAAAGATTTAAAAGAATTTAAAAATAGTTTTAAAAATAATAAATAACATAGATAAATCATGAACATAAAAAATAATAAAATCAAAATAGCATTTCAAGGTATGAAAGGTGCATATTCCAATATGGCTTGTAATGAATATTTCCCTGAAGGAAAAACTATACCTTGTAATTCTTTTGAAGAAATGATGGAAATAACAAAAAAAGGTATTGCTGATTATGCAATGGTTCCAGTTGAAAATTCTCTCGCTGGAAGAGTAGCTGATATCCATAATTTAATTCCTGAAAGTGGTCTTAACATCATTGCTGAACACTTTCAAAAAGTTAATCATTGTTTATTAGCTGTACCTGGATCCAAATTAAATGGTTTAAAAAGTGTCAAAAGTCATTCTCAAGGTATTGCTCAATGTAGAAAATTAATTAAAAAACTAAATCTACAACCAATTCAACATATTGATACTGCTGGAGCTGCATCAGAAATATCTAAAATTAAAGATAAAACTGTAGGTGCCATAGCCTCTAAAATGTCTGCAAAAATATATGGTTTAAAAATTTTGCTTAAAAATATTGAAGATGCTTCTAATAATACTACTAGATTTTTAATCATGTCCAGAAAACCAAAAATTCCTCCAATAAATATTGAAAAAACTGTGACTACTATTATTTTTGAAGTTAGATCTGTTCCAGCTGCTTTATACAAAGTACTAGGTGGGTTTGCCACAAATGGAATAAATTTAACTAAATTAGAAAGTTATATAGGAGGTAAAAAGATGGAGGCAGCAAGATTTTATGTAGATGCAGAAGGTCATCCAAAATCAAAACCTATGTTAAATGCCTTAGAAGAAATGAAATTTTATACTACTCCGAAAAGTATAAAAATTCTTGGCTCCTATCCTAGAAACAAATGATTCATGATTTAATGTCTTGAAAGAATTATTAAAGTAATACATATTTAAACTGAAGAATTTCGTGGACGTGACTCTTGCTAATTCGGTCAGATTCGAAAGAAAGCAGCCGTAACAATGATAACGGGTCACGAAATTCTTTGTTTTAAACGCTTAATAATCCTATGAATTACAAAGTACTTGCAAGAAAATATAGACCTCAAACATTCAAAGAATTAGTGGGGCAGACCACATTAGTTAAAACATTTGAAAATGCTTTGAAACACGGCAGATTGGCACATGCATTTTTATTAACAGGAATTCGTGGAGTTGGTAAAACAACTACGGCTAGAATAATAGCTAAAGCTTTTAACTGCGAGGGTAATAATAATACTAATCCTACTTTTGACATTTGTAATAATTGTAACCCATGCGTTTCAATAACTAAGGGGAATTGCTTAGACGTTTTGGAAGTTGATGCAGCAAGTAAAACTGGCGTAGACAACATAAGAGAGATTATCGACTCTGTTATGTACTCTCCAAATGAAACTAGATACAAAATTTATATAATTGACGAAGTTCATATGTTATCTAACCAAGCTTTCAATGCTTTATTAAAAACACTTGAAGAACCACCAAATAACTCAAAATTCATTTTTGCAACTACAGAAATAAGAAAAATACCTGCCACGATATTATCTAGATGTCAAAGATTTGATTTAAAAAGAATAGATTTAACTGATCAAGTTAAACATTTAAAAATTATTTCTAATAAAGAAAATATTAAAATTGATGATAAATCTCTTCATCAAATTAGCCTTTCATCAGAAGGATCACTTCGTGATGCATTGTCAATTTTAGACCAAGCTGCAGCATTGATGAATAACGAAATTGATTTTATTAAACTAAAAGAAATGCTTGGATTAAAAGACTACGAAAAATATTATCAACTTTTAGATCTATCACTTAGAAGTAATGCTAAAGAGGCTTGTGATTTATATGACAAATTTATTTATAATAGCGTTCCTCCAAGCCAAATCATAAACAGCCTTACAGAAATATGTACTAAAGTGGCTAGATTTCTTATTAATAAATCGCCATTTGAAGAAGATCAAATTTATGAAAAGGACCTTTTCAACCTTTCTCAAAATGGAATGACAAAGATAATTAGAGCATGGCAAGTTTTGATAAAAGGTGTGGAAGAAATTAAAAATAGTACTAATGAAATTGAGACTGGTTTAATGGTAATAATTAAACTCTGCTATAGTAGTAAAATTCCATTACCAAAAGAAATAATTAAAAACCTTAATTCTAGTATATCTAAACCTGATACCAAACATCAAAATCAGAATTTTGATAATGATGAAGAAAAACAATCTAAGATTAATTTGAATAATCAAACTGTAGAAACAAGAAAAGAAAAAAAGGAACTTAATTTACCAAAACCTGAGAATATATTAATAGAAACTATTGCTGAAAATAAACCAAATACAGTTGATCAAATGTTAAAAATACTTATTGATAGCAAAGAAGCATTACTTCATGCCCAAGTAATTAATAATTTAATAATACATGATTTTGAATATGGTAAAATCGAACTTGAATTATCAGATAATGCGGAACCTAATTTAATTAAAAACTTGACTAGTATTCTGAATAAAGAAACTGATACAATTTGGGTGATTAAAGAGACAAGTTCAATAATTGGTAATAAAACGATAGCCGAAAAAAAGCAAATATCAGCGAATGAAGAAAAATCTTCCCTCTTAAAAGAACCTATTCTGAAAGAAATTTTAGACCATTTTCCTAATTCTAAAATTGAAAATATTAAAAACAATTCAGAAATAAATTAATATGAAATTTCATGAATGAAAATATTTTAGAGAACTTGATTAATCGTCTATCAAGATTACCAGGTCTAGGACAAAGGTCAGCTAGGAGGATTGTTTTTGAATTGTTAAAAAATAAACAAAAATTCTTAAAACCCATTATTGAAGAACTACAAAATGTTGATCAACATATTCAAACTTGTGAAACATGTGGGAATATTGACCTATCAAAACAATGTCATATTTGCAGGAATCCAGAAAGAAATAAAAATTTATTATGTATAGTTGAAAACATTCCAGATTTATGGGCACTTGAAAGATCTGGTATCTATAATGGACAATATCATGTTCTTGGTGGAGTTTTGTCAGCCATAGATGGTATTAATCCAAACCAGTTAAATATACCATCTTTAGAGAATAGAGTAAGTTTATCTGAAAAAACAGAAATTATTATAGCTATTTCGGCTACTTTAGATGGCCAAACAACTGCACATTATTTGTTTAAATTACTTAGCAAATATGGAAATAAAATTACCAGATTAGCTCATGGAGTTCCAATTGGAGGTGAACTTGATTATTTAGATGACGGGACAATAATACAAGCTTTAAAGGGAAGAATTATGTTTGAGTAAAAATTACTCGCTTTGTATCTGCTTTAATTTTTCTTTTTCTAGAGTGCTATCTTCAGAATCAATAGCATTTATTTTAAATCCCCTTTTATAAATTTTTTCTTCAGAAATTTCTATTTCTACCAAATCTTTTTGAGCCAAATGAAAATGTGTTTTCAATTTTCCAACCCTATCATTAAGTCTTTCTAAATCTTTCAACATTAAGTTTACTTGAATTTGTATTTTTTCGGCCGCTTCATTCATTGAAGCATTTCTTAAAATACCACTGATCATATTTAATAAAAACATCAAATTATCAGGACCACATAAAATGATTTTTTTTTCTCTACTTTTTTTAATTATGTCTGACAATTTGATATTTACTTCCGCATAAATTGACTCACTAGGTAAAAACATAACTGCAATTTCACCAGTTTCTCCTGGTATTATATATTTTTCAGCAATATCATTTATGTGCTTCATAACTGAAGAACCAAATTCTTTCAAAAATTTCTTTCTATCTTCCTCACTTTTAGCACTTATATAAGACCTATAATGTTCAAGAGGAAATTTAGCGTCAATACAAACTGGTCCAGGTGGATGTTTAAGATTAATTATACAATCTACCCTATTTCCTGTAGACAATGTTTTTTGAAATTCATAAGCATTATGAGGTAACAAATCGCTTACAAGATTTTCTAATTGAACTTCACCAAATGCACCTCTGAGTTGCTTATTAGATAAAATATTTTGAAGGTCGTTTACTCTATCTGTTAACAAATCAAATGTACTTTGTGCTTTATCTATTACAGCGAGTCTTTCACCCATGTTTTTTAAATGTTCCTCTGTTTTATTATGGTTATTAATATTAGTTCCTAACTTCTCTTGAATGTTGTTAAGAGTATTATATAAAAGGTCTACTTTACTATCTAAGGTTGTAACGTGAGAATGATCATTACTTGATTTACTTTGACGAATAATATAAAAAATTAAAAAAATAATAGAGCTTATTAATAACAAAATTATGATTGATAAAATATTTTCTATGACTAATTATCCTTAAATTGAATTTTAAATATTAATAATGATAACATAAGTAATCATATTTTAAAGACGTAAACTTTTTAACTAACTCAAAAAATGACATTAAAACAAATTATAACCTTACCTGACCCTTTTTTAAGAATTACAGCAAAACCAGTTAATAGGGTAACTAGAGGAATCAAAAAACTTTTAAATGATATGCTTGAAACAATGTATGATGCAAATGGAATAGGCCTTGCTTCTACACAAATAAAAGATGATAGAAGATTAATTGTCATGGATTGTGGTAAATTAAATGAAAGATACAATGAAAATGAAGAAAGAGAGTTAGATCCAAATCCAATAAAAATGATAAATCCTGTATTAATGTTTCAAAGTTCTGATTTAGTTGAAAGAGAGGAAGGTTGTTTATCTATTCCTGGCCATCAAGGAAAAGTTAAAAGGCCTAAATTAGTCAAGGTTTCTTATATTGACGAAAATGAAGTTAAAAAAGAATTTGACGCTGATGGTTTATTGGCTACATGTATTCAACATGAAATCGATCATCTTAACGGCGTACTTTTTATAGATTATTTATCAAGATTGAAAAAAGATATGATTATGAAAAAAGTAACAAAAGAATATAATAATACAAGATAGTATAGATGGTTTTAAATATTGTATTTATGGGCACTCCTGAATTTGCCATACCTTCACTGGAACATTTTCATTTAAACCATAATGTTTTAGCTGTATTCACTCAACCTCCAAAACCAGCAGGTAGAGGAATGAAATCAAAAAAATCCCCTATACATATTAAAGCTAAAGAATTAAATTTAAAAACTTATACTCCAACTAAATTAGATGAAAATAATGTTGGTATAATTTTAAAAAAATTTAATCCAGACTTTATTGTAGTAGTTGCGTATGGAATTATTTTACCAAAACATATCTTAAAAATACCAAAATTCATAGCTATAAATGGACATGCAAGTTTATTACCAAAATGGAGAGGAGCTGCACCAATTCAGCGCTGTTTAGAGGCTGGTGAAAAAGAAACTGGTACTACAGCTATGTTAATGGAACCAGGGTTAGATAGTGGTCCTATTTTATTGCAAAAAAAATTGAAAATTTTAAAAGAAGATGACGCGTCATCAATCCACAAAAAGTTATCTAATTTAACTGCAAAATGTCTTTTATCTGCCACTAAAAAATATTGTCTTGGTGAGATAAAACCAATAAAGCAAAATATATCAAAAGCAACTTATGCAAAAAAACTTGAGAAAAAAGAAGGGCTGATTGATTGGAAACTTTCTTCTTCTCAAATTTATAATAAATTAAAAGGTTTTAGTCCTTTCCCAGGTCTATTTACAATTCTGAATGATGAAAAATTAAAAATAATTAATGGAAATCCTCTGAACTTAGAGCATAGTCAAAAACCAGGAACTATTATTGAAACTGAGTCAAAGCTGATTGTTGCCTGTGGACAAAATACTTCATTTTTTATTAAGACACTGCAAAGACCTGGAAAAAATATTTTATACTTTGATGAATTTTTAAGGGGTTCAAAAATAGAGAAAGGCTTTTCATTTGAACAAAAATGATGAGAAAAAAAGAATTGCTCTTCTCATTGAATATGATGGTTCTAACTTAGTAGGTTGGCAAAAGCAAAATAATGGAACTTCTGTTCAAGGAGAGATAGAAAAAGCAGCTAAAGTTTTATTTAAATTTGAATGCCCTATTCAAGCTGCTGGAAGAACTGATGCAGGTGTGCATGCACTTGGCCAAGTAGGACATATTGACATTCCATTAAATAATAAACTTTCACAAAAAAATAACTTCTATATAGTGGCAGCCTTCAACGCATTACTCAACAAAACAAATATAAGAATAAAATCTATTCAAGATTCAGCCTTTGAATTTAATGCTCGTTTTTCTGCTATAAAGAGGTTTTATTTATATAAATTTTTGTCTAGAGCAGCGCCACCTGCTATTTTAAAAAATAAAGTTTGGCATATTAGAAAAAAAATTGATGTCTTATCAATGAAAAAAGCATCAAAATTTTTAATTGGCACTCATGATTTTACTTCTTTTAGATCAATCTCTTGCCAAGCATTAAGTCCAATAAAAACAATTGATAAAATCAATTTTGAAGTTGTTGATGATATATTACAAATGAGAATAGAAGCAAAAAGTTTTCTTCAAAATCAAGTGAGAATTATAGCTGGAAGTTTAATAAAAGTTGGGACAAACTTTTGGAAACCTGAGATGATTAAAAATATTTTGGAAGCCAAATCTAGAAATTTAGCAGGAGAAACTGCACCTCCATATGGATTGTATCTTGAAAAAATAAATTACCCTAAAAACTTGTTAAAAGAAAAATGGGATAGTCATTTTAAAATTAAAGAAAAGTCTTAGATAAATACCTAGAGAATAATGCTATTCCACCTTCAGTAAGGACAGATAAAATTATCATGCCTGCAGCACCCCAGCCAGTTAAACCTATCTCTTCTTTACCTACCCTCCAAAGAGAAAAAGTAATCCAAATTACTAAAGCAAACCCAAAAAAAATAAAAATGGAAGGCGGTAAAAACAAACCAAAAATTGTAAAAACAAGCATGATGATTGCTTGAGTTGCTTGGATCCAATTAAACGGAATTATAAATTTTAAAAACAAATCTAATTTGTTTATCTTTTCAAAAATATAAAACACTATGATTGCAAACAAAGTTATATCAATTATAGTGATTAACAATAATTTTGGTAATAACATTGCCTTAATATCTGTTTCAAAACCAGACTTAATACCATAAGAGGCAAGAGCTGAAACTAATGCGTTTATGAAGAAAATAATCCAACAACTTTCCCAAAACTTTTGAGCATTTAAGACAAATAAATTTTCAACATTATCCTTTTTTATCATAAATAGATATGAAGATCTAATCCCTTCTTTTATTGAAAAAAATGACGGTGGCGCGCTAATCAACTTTATACCCTCTAAAAAATATGTTTAAAAACTTATGATAAATTTTACTTAAATCTAAAATATCCTTTGTAGAAACTTTTTCATCAATCTTATGCATTAACTTTCCAACTAAACCAAATTCTATTACAGGACAAATATTTTTAATAAACCTTGCATCTGATGTCCCTCCAGTTGTTGATTTGATAGATTGTTTTTTTGTAACCTCTTTAATTGCAATCTCCATTGAAGAAATTAAATGTTTAGAATTAGTAAGAAAAGGTTCTGCATTAGAAAAATATTCGAAGTCAAATTTAACATCAAATGAATTAAAATGCTTTTCAAGCATTTTAGTGATACTTTCTTGAGAATGTAAGTCGTTGTATCTTATATTAAACTTTAAAGAACATTTATTTGGTATTATATTGAAGGAGTTATTACCAACATCAATGCTAGTTATCATTGCTGTTGATGGCTCAAACTCTTTAGTACCTTTATCTAAGTTAATTTTTATAAGTGGATCAACCATCTTTAGAAGCAAATTTATTGGGTTTTTTGCTAAATGAGGATATCCAACATGACCTTGCACACCATAAACGACTAAATGACCTGAATAACTTCCCCTTCTTCCAATTTTAATCATTTCTCCCAAAGTTTCAGGATTAGTAGGTTCACCAACAATACATCCATCTATTTTTTCATTATTATTTTCTAACCATTCAACAACTTTTTTCGTACCATTTATTGCCTTCCCTTCCTCATCTGCAGTAATTAACAATGAAATAGATCCAAAGTTTTTAAAATTTTGATTTTCTGATAAAAACTCAGCAATCGATGAGATGAAAGACGCAATTGACGATTTCATATCTACTGATCCTCTTCCATGTAACATTTCATTTTCAATTTTACCTGAAAATGGATCGTTAGACCAATCAGACTCATCGCCAGGTGGCACAACATCTACATGACCTGCAAAACAAAAGTTGGGTCCATTGTTTTTGCCATATTTAGCGTATAAATTTTCCACTCTATCTTTACCTTCACCAAAAGTTAATTTTTTACATTCAAAATTAAATGGCTCAAGAATTGATATAATTAAATCAATAGCATTACCTGCATTAGGAGTAATACTTCTGATTTTAACTAAATCTGATGCTAATTTTAAAGGATCAATCTTATATTTCATATATATTAATCTCGTAAAAGTTCGTTTACTGATGTTTTAGATCTTGTTTGAGCATCAACTCTTTTAACAATTACCGCACAATATAAGTTAGGTGAATTATCATCTAATTTATTTTTACTAGGCATTGAACCAGGAACTACAACTGAATAAGAAGGAACTCTACCTATAAATAGATCGCCTGAGGAACGATCTATAATTTTTGTTGAAGCCCCAATATATACACCCATAGATAATACTGCTCCCTTTTCAATTATCACTCCTTCTGCGACTTCAGATCTTGCTCCTATAAAACAATCATCCTCAATAATCACAGGACCAGCTTGTAAAGGTTCTAAAACCCCTCCTATTCCAGCTCCACCAGAAATATGTACATTTTTTCCTATTTGAGCGCATGAACCAACTGTTGCCCAAGTGTCTACCATAGTACCTTCATCAACATAAGCACCTAAATTTACAAAAGATGGCATCAATACAACATTTTTAGCGATATATGCAGAATGTCTTACAATAGAACCTGGCACTGCCCTAAATCCAGAAGTTTTAAAATCTTTATCTGACCAATTAGAAAATTTTGATGGTATTTTATCCCACCAAACAGATGGACCTTGATTAGAGCTTTCTGGACCTCCAGTTATGACTCCCATATCATTAAGTTTAAAAGATAATAAAACAGCTTTTTTTGCCCATTGGTTTACCTTCCATTTACTATCTCCTAGAGGTTCTGCAACTCTTATCTTACCATTATCTAGCAATTCTAATGTTTTTTTTACACATCCTCTTATTTCACCATCAGTATTTGCATCTATTTTAGAAATATTTTCAAATGCTTCATCTATATTAGTTTGTAAATGATCTATATCCATTTTTGTTTTTCCTTTATTTTTTTATAAATTTTAAAAAGCTTTTTACGTTTTTAAAACTATAATCAATATATGTTAAATTTTTTCTAAATTCATTATAATTGAAATCATTTTCAATCCATATAGTTGTCATACCTAATTTCTTAGCAGGTATTAAATTTTTTACAGTATCCTCAACAAATACAGCTTTATCAAAATGATTTTCTGTTAAACCTAATTTTTTACTCATGATTTCATAGGACACTTTATTTGGCTTAGGTATAAAATTAGTAATTTTAATGTCAATAATTTTATCAAACTCTTTAAAAACATCTAAACATGAAAGAATGTTTTTTGCATGATCATAAGAAGCATTTGTATATATATACCTTTTACCTTTTAATTCAGTTAATAATTTTTTTAACTCAAAATCTTTTTGTAATTCTGAAAAATCTACGTCATGAACAAAGTTTAAAAAGTCTTTTGGTTCTATATTTTTTTCTATTATTAAGCCCCTTAAGGTTAACCCATATTTATAATACATTTCTCTTTGTAATTTTAACGCCTCTTCATTTGAAATATTAAAATAATTAATAATATATTTAGTAATCCGTTGTGAAACCTTTTTAAAAAGTCCAAGCTTTATATCATAAAGGGTGTTATCCAAATCAAAAATCCAATAATCAAAACTATCTCTATATATTGAATTATGATTTTCTTTAATCATGAGTGAAAACTTTATACATTATTTTTTTATTAACGTACCAATACCATGTTCAGTAAATAACTCTATTAAAAGAGCATGAGGCAATCTACCGTCTAATATAACGGCAGCTTCCACACCATCTTCGACAGTGTTTATACAAGTTTTGACTTTAGGTATCATACCACCTTGAACTATTTTATTTTGAATTAATGTTTTAGCCTCATTTATCTGTAATTCTGAAATTAATTCCTGATTTGAATTTAATACTCCCATAACATCCGTTAACATTATCATTCTAGAAGCTTTCATAGCTGAAGCTATTGCACCAGCAGCAGTATCAGCATTTATATTAAAAGTTTCACCTTTACTGCCAATTCCAACTGGAGAAATTACAGGGATCATTTTCTGACTTATAAGAGCATTTAGAACTTCAATATTAATTTTGTTTGGCTCACCCACGAAACCTAGATCAACTGCCTTTTCAACATTTGAGTCTGAATTTTTATCTAAAATTGATAATCGTTTAGCTGTAATTAAATTACCATCTTTTCCAGAAATACCTACAGCTCTCGCGCCTGAAAGAGAAATAGCTGAAACGATTGATTTGTTTGTAACTCCGCATAAAACCATTTCTACTACATCTATCGTCGCCTCATCTGTAACCCTTAATCCTTCAACAAAGTTACTTTCTATTTTTAATTTTTTTAACATTTCCCCTATTTGAGGTCCTCCGCCATGAACAACAATAGGTAAAATTCCAACAAGTTGAAGTAATGCTATATCTTCAGCAAAACTTTTTACATACTCTTTCTTTCCCATTGCATTCCCACCAATCTTGATGACGACAATTTTATCTGTATATCTTCTCATGAAAGGAAGCGTTTCCATTAAGAGATCTGCTTTTTTTAACAAGTTAGATTTTTCTTTTGATAATTTATTATTCATTTCATTTCTAAATTTTTATGAAAGATAACATTTTATTTAAATTAAACAATTTAAATCATTGAAAACGAAGAGATGTAAGCTCTTAAGTCTTCAAAACCAATTTTTTTTACAGCTGAAGTAACAAAAACAAAGGGGTAAGCTGCAGGACTTTTAGTAATCAATTTTTGCATCATACTTTTCTTTTTTATTAGATCATCTTTCTTAAGTTTATCAATTTTTGTTAAAATTAATGTCCAACTCAAACCAATTTCGTTTAAAAAATTTATCATTGTCTTATCATGTATAGATATTGATCTTCTAGCATCTATTAATAAGCAAACTGTTCTTAAAGAAATCCTCTCAGAAAAATAATAATCAGTTAACTTGCTCCAATCTAAAATATCCGTTTTTGCTACCTTGGCATAACCATAACCTGGCAAATCAACTAAAATTAATTTTTTTTGATTATTTTCAATTTTAAAAAAATTTAATTGTCTTGTTCTTCCTGGAGTTTTGCTAAACTTTGCTAATTTTTTTCTATTTGTTAAAGCGTTGATAATTGAACTTTTTCCAACATTTGACCTTCCTATAAAAGCTATTTCATTTAACTTAGCTAAAGGTAAATTTTTACTGCTTGTGGCAGATGTTAAATAAAGGGAGTCTCCAGTGAATAATTTTCTTCCTGTTTCTATTTCAATACTATTAAATTGCAATTTTTATTTTTTACTATCTTTATTCATTTTGTTCATAATAACCCATTGTTGAGCTATTGATAATAGATTATTCCATGTCCAATAAATCACTAATCCAGCAGGGAAAGTAGCTAACAAAAAAGTAAATGCAACAGGCATCCAAGCAAAAATTTGTGCCTGAATTGGGTCAGGTGGTTTTGGATTTAACTTTTGTTGCAAAACCATGGTTATCCCCATAAGAATTGGCCAAACACCAAGGTTTAAAAAGTCTGGTAAAAAAGATGTGCTGTATGGTAATAACCCAAAAAGATTAAAAATGCTTGTAGGATCTGCCACTGATAAATCTTTTATCCATCCAAAAAAAGGAGCTTGTCTCATTTCTATTGATACAAAAAGCACTTTATACAAAGCGAAAAAAACAGGAATTTGAACTAAAATAGGCAAACAACCAGCAGCAGGATTTACTTTTTCTCTTTTATAAAGAGCCATCATCTCTTGATTCATTTTCTGTCTGTCACTTCCAAATCTTTCCTTTAACTGAGCTAATTGAGGCGACAAAATTCTCATCTTAGCCATACTTTTATAAGATTTATTAGCCAATGGAAAAAATACTAATTTTACTACTACAGTAATTGCTAGAATTGCTAAACCAAAATTACCAAGAATATTGTTAGCCCAATTTAAAGCATAAAAGAAAGGCTTTGTTAGAAAGTAGAACCAACCAAAATCAATTGCCAAGTCAAAATGTTCAATATTTAATTCTTCTTCATACTTATCTAAAAGATTCAACTTTTTAGCTCCATTGAAAACTCTTGAAGTAATTTTAGTTTCAGAATTTGGGGCAACAACAAGTAACTCACCAAGAAAATCTGCTTGGTAAGAATCGGTGTTCTTAATGTATCTATAGGTAAATTTCGAAGTTTTTGATTGATCAGGTATTAGTGCCGCCATCCAATATTTATCAGTTATGCCAATCCAACCTCCGTCTTTTTCAGATTTATGACTGATTCCTTTGCGACCATTTTCTTTTAAATCTCCGTAGCTCTTCTCTGAAAGTGAACCATCAAAAACTCCCAAAGGTCCTTCATGAAGAACAAAAAAATCTGTGGTAGGTGGTTCTCCAGTCCTTCTAATTAGTCCGTAGGGATAAATTCTAATTTTTTTATCAGAATTATTTAAAACTCTTTGCTCAACTTTAATTACAAAATTTTCATCAATAGAAAATTTTTGAATAAACTTAACATTACTACCATTATCCCAATTAAGTGTAATTTCTTTATTTGGTTCTAAAATAGTATTTGATGACTGCCAAATTGTATTTCCATTGGGTACATCAACTTTATCAGGTGTGCTCCAACCAAATTGAACAAAAAAAGGCTCGTCTTCATTTATTTTTTTTAGAAATTTAATTTGTTCACTTTTTGGATCGAGAGTTTCTCTATAGTTAATTAAAGTTAAATCATCGATCCTTCCACCTTGAAGTGAGAGTGAACCTTGCAATTCGTTATTTATAATTTTTATTCTTGGATGACTTTTAAGGTTTTTCTTTTTCTTTTTTTTCTCTATAAACGTATTTTCATTAATTTCATTTGGTAAATCAATAGAAGGCTCATTATTCTTTTCTGATTGCTGAAGATTGTTTGTATTAACATTTGATGTTAGTTCATTTTCAGGTTTTTTACCAAACATCATTTGATAGCCAATTAAGACTGCCATTGATAAACAAATAGCCGAAACTAGATTTCTTGTTTCTGGATTCATTAATTAAACCTTATCTTCAAGTTACACATTTTTATTTTTGTCAACTGGGTCATAACCATATCCACCCCAAGGGTTACATTTCAAAAGTCTTTTAAGACCAAGGTGTCCACCCTTTACAATTCCTTTATTATTAATACATTCTTGTAAATATTCAGAACAAGTTGGATAATATCTACAATTTACTCCCAATAAAGGAGATAAAAATAACTTATAACATCTAATCACAAAAAAAATTATATTTTTAATTATTAAACTCATTTTTAAAACTTTTTTAAATTATTCACTTTTATCTATTTTTACAACTCAATATAATATCTTCTTTTAAATCTTTAAAAGTAGCATTAATAATATTGGACTTTCCTATCAATACATAATTATAGCCAATGTTAAAATGATTTTTTTTATTTTTTTTAAGTGACATAATAATGGATTTAAGCCTCCTTCTAATTTTGTTTCTTACAACCGCTATTCCTATTTTTTTCGTTATTGTAAAACCAAAGAAAACTGCCTCTGCATTATCATTTCTATTTAAAAGCTGTAAATTTATGTATTTTCCATACTTCTTTTTCCCTAATTTATGGGATAAAAAAAAATCATATCTCTTTTTAATTGTCTGAATGGACATATGGGATTTTCTAAGAATAATCTAAGTTATTTTAAAATCGCTTTAGGCTGAAAGACGCTTTCTACCTCTAGCTCTTCTTCTTCTAATAACGTTTCTGCCACCAACTGTAGACATTCTACTTCTAAATCCATGTCTTCTTTTTCTAACAAGATTACTGGGTTGAAATGTTCTTTTCATTTGATATTCCTTGAGTTAAATAGAGTTATAAGTCAAATTTAAGCTTTTAGTCAACACGATTATTTTTTTATTTGTTCATTAATGGTTGGCGCTGGCTTCATTTCCAAATCCCAGGGGAAATAAATCCATGTATCCTGAGATACTTCAGTTATAAAAGTATCTACTTGAAGCCTACCATTAGGTTTTGCATAAACAGTAGCATAATGTGCTTTAGGTAATTGTGGCCTTAAAGCCTTTATTGTTTCCCCAGTATCAACTAAATCATCTATAATTAACCAATCTTGTCCATCGTTAGCCATAGTTTCTTTTTTCAAAAACTGAACTTCACCTCTATTGTGTTCTTTATATGAGATCACACAAATTGTATCTATTAATCTAATATCCAACTCTCTTGCTACTATTGCTGCAGGAACTAATCCTCCCCTGGTAACAGATATAATTCCCTTAAAAGGCGCAATCTCATGTAGCCTCCATGCTAAGGCTTTACTATTTCTATGAATTTCTTCCCACGATACTGGAAATGATTTTTCGTACACTTTTGTTTCTCACTTTTACAATTAATACATCAAAGCTACAAAAAATTATATATATATTTTTATTAATTAAAAAAATTGTTTTTAAAAAACTTAAAAAATAAGAAATTTAGTTTTTAATATAAATTTATGTTAATAAATTAATATTAAGATTTTACTGCGCTCGTAGCTCAGCTGGATAGAGCACTAGACTACGAATCTAGGGGTCAGGGGTTCGAATCCTCTCGAGCGCACCATT
>MDSV01207910.1_pt1 | contig 38000 bp, 41 predicted proteins | sample 810851 | NCBI WGS metagenome assembly MDSV01 (sample SAMN05326640, study PRJNA326480) | marine metagenome | isolation source: seawater | place: Atlantic Ocean: North East | collected 2012 | reverse complement strand
TCGCTCTAATATTGTTGGTAATATCAGTGGGAAGTATATTTGAATGATCACATTAATTATTGCAACACTTACTTTGGTAGCCATTTTATTTCTTGTAACTCAGCTACTTAAGGCAAACAAAAATAATACTTTTTTAAATCTTGTTAAAGATTTTCTTGTGGTAACTCTTTCTCTTGGTTTGACTGTCATAGTGATTTTTGTTGCTTGGCGTCTTTTTAGAATTCTCTTTTAGAAATGGATGATCTTTTTCTAAAAATAATTGATAGAGAGGTCCCTGCAAAAATTATCTATGAGGATGAGATTGCATTGGCTTTTGAAGATATTAATCCTCAAGCTCCCACTCATATTTTGGTAATTCCAAAAACTCATATTCCTAAGCTTTCTGATGCAGACTCTTCTCAGAAAGATATTTTGGGGCATTTAATGTGGGTCACAGGCGAAATTGCACGTCAATTAGATATTGAGGATGCATATCGCGTAGTGGTTAATAATGGTGCCAAAGCAGGTCAAAGTGTATTTCATCTCCACTTACATATCTTGAGCGGAAGAGTTTTTAGTTGGCCTCCAGGATGAGTAATCTAGAAGAAAGAATTGATCGATTGGAGTCGTTGGACCAGATTAGACAACTAGCCTCTAAATATGCGGTCTCTTTAGATATGCGTGCACTGGATATGCATGTAAATCTCTTTGTTCCTGACGTTAAGGTGGGCAAATCAGATCAAGGCAGGCAAGCATTAAAAGCTTGGGCTGATAAAACCTTTAGAGATCAATTCACAGGTACATCCCATCACATAGGTAATCATATTATTGAGTTTTTAGATTCTGATAATGCAATTGGATTGGTCTATTCAAAAAATGAGCACGAAACCAATGATGAATGGGTGATCATGCAAATGCTTTACTGGGATGTGTATGCAAGAGTCGACGGCGAATGGCTATTTAAAAAACGATTGCCAATGTATTGGTATGCAACAGATTTAAATAAACCTCCACTTGGAAAGAACAAAATGCGATGGCCTAATCAGGAGCCTTATGAGGGTTATTTTCATGATCTATTTCCAACATGGAAAGAATTTTGGGAAGAAAATTACAATCGATACAGTGATGTGCAAGCACCCGTTAAGGCTAACAAATTTTTAAAATCTTTAAGGGGTGACGCAAAAGCACCAAATATTAAAGTTAGGTAATTAAACCTGCTAAAATACCCAGCAGTAACACTAAAGCACCAATACCAATCATGAACTCACTAAGATTAATAATAGTTTTTCTATCATCTTCCATAAGTTAATCATAGAAAACAATGAATCCAGATACAAGATTAGAGTTTCCTATTGATACCGTTCCAAAGAATGGAACTATGCATTCAATTAATGATGATCTCCATTGGGTAAGGATGCCTCTTCCCATGTCACTTAACCATATCAATCTATGGTTAATAGGTTCAAAGGATCAGGCAACACTTGTGGATACCGGAATGTTTTTAGATGACGTAAAGGCTGCTTGGACGGATTTAATAAGCAAAGAAAAAATAGATATAAAAAAACTTATCGTGACGCATATGCATCCTGATCATATCGGTCTTGCAGGATGGTTTGTTAAAAAATTTAATGTACCTTTGTGTATGAGTAGAACCGATTATCTGCAATGTAGACTTCTTGCTGCAGATACCGGTGAATATGTGCCACATGAAGCAATTAATTTTTATACTCAAGCTGGCTTATCTAAAAAACAAATAAAAAATTATATTGAGAGGTTTGGCTTTTTTGGTTCCATTATCCATAAACTCCCTGATGCTTATAATCGAATAAAACACGGCGATGTGATTTCTATTGCTGGAGATGGATGGGAATGTATCGAGGGAAGAGGCCATACAATGGAGCATATTTGTCTGTTCTCTAAAACTAAAAATTTACTTATATCTGGCGATCAGTTATTGCCAAAAATTACTTCTCATGTGGGCGTCTTTCCAACTGAACCTAACGCCAATCCATTAGATGACTGGTTGGAGTCTTGTAAAAAATTGATTGATTTAGTGCCTGAAGATGTCTTAGTGCTTCCTGCACACGGCAGACCTTTTCTTGGAGCTCATAAAAGATTAAAGACCATCATTAATCATCACGAAGAGTCTTTGAATAAACTTGAAGAATTTCTTACCACTCCAAAACGTTCTGTTGATGTGTTTCCTGTTTTATTTAAACGAGAAATTGATGATGGTAACTTCCTGATGGCCACTGGTGAATCAATAGCCCATCTTAATTGTTTAATTGAGAGAGGTTTGGTTTCAAGAAATATCAGTGAAGGGACTGCGTTTTATGAAAGGGTCTAAGCTTTCAATTCCAGTAAAGTCATGGATTGCATATGACGCTGGAAATTCTGCATTTGCTACTACTGTTCTCGCTGCCTTTTTCCCAATTTTTTTTAAAGAATATTGGACGCAAGGAATTGATAACTTAACGGCTACAGCTTACTTGGGCTATGGCCTCACAATTTCAAATCTTATTTTGCTTTTTACTGCTCCCATAATCGGAGCAATAACTGATTTTTCGAATGCTACCAAAACATTTTTTATTTCTTTAACAATCCTTGGCATTGTGAGTGTTTTATTGCTTTATACATTTCAAGCGGGTGATTGGTTATATCCGTTAATGTTTTTTGGTCTCGCAAACTATTGTTTTGCTGCTGGGAATGTTATTTATGATAAGTTGTTATTACTGGTAGCTGATCCAGCTGATATTGGTAGAGTCTCAGGATATGGTTATGCAATAGGTTATTTGGGCGGAGGCTTTCTTTTTCTAATTAATGCAATCATGACACTTCAACCAGAAATCTTTGGTCTAGCTGATTCTACTGAGGCAGTGAAATGGTCATTTATATCTGTGGGAGTTTGGTGGGCACTTTTTTTAATACCAATCATTAAAAATGTGTCAGTTCCAGTTATAGAACCGCAAAGCAACGTCTTACTTAAATCAATTAAAAAAAATATTGATACCTTGAGTAAAATTAAAACTGAGAAAAACGTCTTTATTTTTTTAATAGCATTCTTTTTATATATTGATGGTGTTCATACTGTCATGGCTATGGCTTCAGATTTTGCTCTAAACCTTAATTTAGAAAGCTCATCAATAATCATAGGGCTTATCTTGGTTCAGTTTGTTGCCTTTCCATCAACTATTGCATGGTCATATATTGCTGAAAAAAAGGGAGAAAAGAATGTGTTGTATGTAAATATTCTTGGATATCTTGCCTTGGTTAGTTATTCGGTATCTCTTTCCAACGCTACAGAATTTTATGTGATGGCATGCATGGTAGGCTCAATACAGGGAGGTATTCAGGCTGTCTCAAGAAGCCTATTTGCAAAAATTATTCCTATAAAATCAGCAGGCGAGTTTTTTGGTTTTTATAATATGTTTGGAAGGGCAGGAGCATTTCTTGGTCCATTACTGGTTGCAATTTTTGTATCAACTTACGACAGTGCTTCTTATGGGTTAATTCCAATCGCAGTCTTATTTATTTTAGGTGGCCTTTTACTAATTAAGGTTAAAACATGAAGTTACTATCAAAAACCTCAATTGTTTTTTATAGCATTTTAGGAATATTTAGTTTATTTATAGCTCGCGGAATAAGAGAGCTATTAAACTATTCTCTTTTAATCGAGATTATTATTACGTCAGTTATAATAATTCCAATGTATATGGTCTTCAGAAAAATCCTTCTGAAGTTTATTTCTTAGCAGCTACTCTTTTTTTTAGTAAATTGGGTTTATCTGTAATGATCCCATCAACGCCCAAATCAATAAGCCTATCCATTGTTGCAGCATCATTAACTGTCCAAACATGAACCTTTAAATTTAATTTGTGTGCAGTCTCAATCAGTTTTTTTGTAGCAAGCTTAATACCGTATTTATATATTGGTATTTGAACGCAGTCTGCTTCAGGTAAGAATTTCTTTAATCCTAAAGAATGTAATTTCAAAGATAGAATTTCACTTGGACCCATGGATCTACAAAATTTAGGATAATTCTTTTTAACAAAATCAAGTCTTTGATCAGAGAAGCTAGCAATACATACCCTGGAATGTGCATTGATTGAGTGTAAATATTTCATTGCAGGCTCCATCACCTCATTTGTTTTTAGATCAATATTAAATTTCGTATTTGGGAAAGCTTCCATGCATTCCTTCAATGTAGGTATTGAAAATCGATCAAATAACTTAATTTGGTTTAATTCACTTGAGTTCAAATCATTAAATTTTAATTTCTTCCCAATAAATCTATGTAAATCATCATCATGAAAAATATATGGAACTTCGTCTGAACTAAGTTGAACGTCTGTTTCAATATATTCACAACCCAAATCAACCGCATAATTAAAACTTTCTATTGTATTTTCATAAGATTCTATGGATCCACCTCGATGGGCAAAAATCGAACATGCGGGATTATCTAGATAGGAATGCATATCAACGTTTATTCTATCGCTTATTGATGATGTAAAATACATTTCTAATGATAGAAAGTATTTTGCCAGGTTTAGATTTAATGATGATAGGGATGAGTATTGTTTTCTTATTTTTGTTATTACTAATAATTGCAACAAAACTAATGAGCTTGATTGTGGGGTATTTTTTCGATGATACTTCATTAATTAAGAAAGTTGACACCAATGGCTCTGAGATAATTTCTAATCAAGAAAAGCAAATTATTATTGAGGTTATAGGGTTGCATAAATCATGACAGATAAGAATTTAGGAATTACAGAGGTTGTATTAAGGGATGGCCATCAATCACTTCTTGCTACTAGATTTAGGTACGAAGATATGGAAGATATTCTTTCATCAATGGATGAAATTGGTTATTGGTCTGTAGAGTCATGGGGCGGCGCAATATTCGATTCATGTATTAGATATCTTGGAGAAGATCCCTGGGAAAGAATTAGAAAAATAAAATCTATGATGCCTAAGACGCAACAACAAATGCTCCTAAGAAGCCAAAATCTTCTTGGTTACAAGCATCATTCTGATGATGTCGTTAATAAATTTGTTGAGCGCTCTAAGACTAATGGCGTTGATGTTTTTAGAATATTTGATGCCATGAATGATGTTAGGAACATGCAGCAAGCTATCAAAGCAGTCAATGATTTCGAAGGTCATGCCCAAGGCACTATATCCTATACAACCAGCCCTGTTCACGATATCAAGGGGTGGGTTGATTTATCCTTGAAACTACAAGATTTAGGTGCACAGTCATTGGCTATTAAAGATATGGCTGGACTTCTAAAGCCGTATGTTGGGTTTGAACTAGTTTCTTCTTTAAAGGAAGCTCTTGAAATACCGATTCACATGCAATGTCATGCCACTACTGGTATGTCTACAGCTACTGGGATAAAAGCCATTGAAGCTGGATTGGATAATATTGATGTATCAATATCTAGTATGAGTATGACTTATGGCCATTCACCAACTGAATCAATGGTGGCTATTTTAGAGGGCACAACCAGACCAACAAACCTAGATTTATCAAAATTAGAACCAGTTGCCCAACATTTTAAAGAGATTAGAAAAAGATATCATAAGTTTGAGGGGTCATTGCGTGGCGTTGATTCAAGAATTTTAATAAGTCAGGTACCAGGAGGCATGCTTACAAATCTTGAAAATCAACTTAAAGAACAAAATGCATCAGATAAATTTGATGAAGTCCTCAGCGAGATTCCAAAAGTAAGAGAGGACCTTGGCTACATCCCACTGGTTACTCCAACATCTCAAATCGTAGGAACTCAATCGGTCATTAATGTTTTGAACAGTGAAAGATATAAATCCATCACCAAAGAAACCAAAGGGGTTCTTGCAGGAGAATATGGAGCAACACCGGCTCCGGTTAATAAAGAATTACAAGAAAAAGCGCTTGATGGTGCTGCCGCAATTACATGCAGGCCAGCAGATTTAATAAATGATTCTTTTGATGATCTTGTAGAAGAATTTAAGAAAGTGATTAAGGATAACTCCCTTGATGTCGAAGCAAATGAAGATAACACATTGATCTACGCATTATTTCCTGAAATTGGACTGAATTATTTTAAACATCTTGACGACCTAGAATTTTTTGAGCAACGACCTCTTGATATACATCAGCAATCCAGCAATTCCTATCTTGTAAGCATCGATGAAAAAGAATTTTCAGTAACTATTGATGAGAATAATAATTTTGATATTGCATCAGGTAATGTATCAAACACATCACCTAATCAACCCCAGCAAGTTGAACCACAAGCTTCTTCAGTTTCCAGTCAGCTTAACGCTCCATTGGGTGGGAACATATTTAAAATTTTGATCGCGGAAGGTCAAACTGTATCGAAAGATCAAACCCTAATAATTCTTGAGGCTATGAAAATGGAAACTGAAATCAAGTCTCCGGGTGATGGAGTTATTTCAAATATACATATTCAAGTTGGGGATGCTGTAGCTCCAGGTGATTTATTAATCGATATTGCGTAAATGAATAATTTTGATATTAACTCACTATTGAGCTCATTTGGTTTTTTTTATATTACCCAAGGCCAGGTGATTATGCTTATTGTAGGCTTGATTCTTCTTTATCTCGCCATCAATAAGAAATTTGAGCCATTACTCTTAGTTCCAATTGGCTTTGGAACGATTTTATCTAATATTCCAGAAATCGGACTGGCCTACAGTGGCCTTGAGAAAATTCTCTTTGAAAATGATCCTGAAACATTATCAAACCTAGCAATGCTTTTAGGTTTGGATTTTATTAATGCAGATGTTCTTAATGATCTTGACTTGGTAAGCCTTAGTAATGCTGAGAAATACGCTGCTGAACTTGGATACACTTCAGGTATTTTGTATAAATTTTATTCTGTTTCTATTGGTTCAGGCATTGCACCACTGTTGATATTTATGGGTGTTGGTGCGATGACTGATTTTGGTCCAATGCTCGCCAATCCTAAAACTCTAATTCTTGGTGCAGCAGCTCAGTTTGGAATCTTTGCAACGGTTATAGGCGCACTTTATCTAAATAATTTTGAAGCATTTGATTTCACCTTGCAGCAGGCAGCTGCCACTGGAATCATCGGTGGAGCTGATGGTCCAACAGCCATTTATGTAGCATCAATTCTGGCACCGGAATTATTAGGCGCCATTGCGGTAGCAGCATATTCATATATGGCGTTGGTACCATTAATTCAACCGCCAATTATGCGAATGCTTACCTCAAAAGAGGAAAGGGTGATTGAGATGGTTCAAATGCGTTCAGTTTCTCAAAGAGAAAAAATTTTCTTTCCTTTAATACTATTACTATTGGTTGGCCTATTGCTTCCATCTGCAGCACCATTATTAGGGATGTTTTGTTTTGGTAATCTCTTAAAGGAATCCTTAGTTGTGGAAAGATTAAGTGAAGTTGTTCAAAACTCACTTATAAATATAGTGACTATAGTTCTAGGTTTAAGCGTTGGCTCAAAATTAGTTGCAGAGAAATTCTTAACAGCTGAGACTTTAGGAATTTTAGCTTTAGGCATAATTGCATTTGGTATTGGAACTGCAGCGGGTGTAATCATGGCTAAAATCATGAATCTATTTGTTAAAGATAAAATTAACCCACTGATTGGAGCTGCTGGTGTTTCAGCTGTTCCTATGGCAGCCAGAGTCGCTAACAAAGTAGGTCTTCAATACAACTCACAAAACTTTTTATTGATGCATGCAATGGGTCCAAATGTTGCTGGGGTTATTGGTTCAGCTGTTGCTGCAGGGATCATGATTAAGCTTTTAGCTTAATTTGAAAATAATATGGATAAATTTGCTACTATCCGTTCATACAAGGATCATGAAGTTTCAGATGTTATAAACGCACTTCTTGATGATGATCGAGTCACCAGCTCTTTTCTGCAATTAATTTTTCCTAAAGTTTATACTTTTATCCCATTTAAAAATTTTTTTGTTAGAAGATTTTTATCTTATAAACTTCGTTCAATAGACAATATTGAAAGCTATCAAAAAATTTTTGAAAATTTAGTTAAAAAAGTCATAGATCAATCTATTTCATCCTTCAGCTGTAATGGTCTTGAGCAACTAGATAAAAACCATCGTTATTTATTTATATCTAATCATAGGGATATAACTTTAGACTCAGCATTGCTCAATTATGCTTTATACAAAGCAGGCCATAAAACATTTAATATTGCAGTAGGCGACAATCTTATGAACAGCCAGTGGGTTGCTGATCTCATGAGGTTAAATAAGAGTTTTATCATTCAAAGATCCGGAGATACCAAAAAAGACATTTATAAAGGCTTGTCATTAGCTTCAGAATATATTCATGAATTAATCAAAAATAATGAATCAGTATGGATTGCTCAAAAACAAGGAAGAGCAAAAGATGGAATCGATTCAACTGATCCAGCTTTGCTAAAAATGATCCATCTTCATAAGAGAAAAGAATCCTCTATTTCTGAGTATTTTAATGAATTAAAAGTTGTTCCGGTTGCAGTGTCATATGAATTTGATCCAAATGATATAAATAAAGCAATTGAATGCGCAAAAACTAACCAAGGAATTGATCACATTAAATTCACAGATGAGGATATTAGAAGTATTGCTAAAGGAATTGCTGATATCAAAGGGGATGTATCTATTAATGTTGGGTCTCCACTAGAGTTTCTATCTGATGATGCTGATGAAATAGCAAATCTTATATCACAAGCTATCAGACGGTTATATTATCCGCATGCCACTAATTATGCTGCCTTGATGAAATCACAAGATAAAATTTTAGATCACAATTTTTCTAATAAACAGTTAGAAGATGCAATGAATTATCTTGAGAAAAGAAGCTCCTCACTAACTCAATTAGAAAAAGCAGAATTATTAAGTCAGTACTATCAATGCTTAGTCAATTAGATTCATTTCATTGTGTTGAGTTAAATCCAACCCTTGAACTTCATCTTCCTCAGTTACTCTAAGGGCGGTGAAAAAACTAGTAATTTTTAAAGCTATCCAGGTAAATACTAGAGTCCAGACAACTATTAATACCACTCCTTGAAGTTGAACAAAAAATTGATTCATAGCTGACGAAGCATTTAATCCAGAAGCACCTGCACCTAAGACTGATTCAGCGCTTAAGAAACTAAGCATCAGTATCCCAAGAATGCCCCCAACACCATGGACTGGAAAAACATCCAAGGAATCATCAATTTTTAATACTGATTTAATATATTGTGTTGCTAGATAGCAAATTGTTCCACCCATTAATCCAATTAAAAGCGCACCCTGTGGCCCAACAGTACCTGCTGCCGGAGTTATGCTAGCAAGACCAGCTACCATACCAGTTGCAATTCCAACAACGGTAGGTTTTCCCTGCTTAAACCATTCAATACCCATCCATGCAAGGGCACCCATTGCTGCACTTATATGAGTAACAAGAATTGCCATGCCAGCATCCGTACTAGCTGATAAGGCACTTCCTGCATTAAAACCAAACCAACCAACCCATAGCATTGCAGCACCCATAACAACCATAGATCTGTTATGTGGAATGATAGATTGTGTATTAAATTCTCTTCTTTGACCCAGAACAATTGCACATACAAGTGCTGCAATACCGCAAGTTGCATGAACGACTAAACCACCTGCAAAATCTATAACACCAAGCTCTCCAAGATAACCGCCACCCCAAATTAAGTGGCAAGCAGGTATGTACACAAGCAGTAACCAAATTGATGAAAATATTACCATGGCTGTAAAGCGCATTCTTTCAGCAAATGCTCCCACCACCAAGGCGGGTGTAATTATCGCAAACGTCATTTGAAAAATAATAAAAACTGATTCAGGAATAGAGCCTGAAAGGGAGTCACGTGTTAGATTTGTTAGCAAGAAATAATCTAAATTCCCTATAAGGGGATTAGAGCCTTTAAAAGCAAGACTATAACCAGCAACTACCCAAATAACTGAGACAACGCATGCCAATGTAAAGCATTGCATTAAAACAGATAAGATATTTTTAGATCGGACTAATCCAGCATAAAACAAAGCTAGTCCAGGCAATGTCATAAATAGTACCAGAGCTGTACTAGTCAGAATCCATCCAGTATCTCCGGAGTCAAGTTCATTAGCAAACAGGCCAATCGGAAAGAGGAGTAGGCTGCCAAGATAGAGAATATTTAATTTCATTATTTTTTAGGAATGTTGTTAGGAAATATATTTTACCCGCAATAAAAAAAAATGGGCGGATAAACCGCCCATAAATATTTTCTAGAAATATCTTTAATCGAACTCTGGATATGCCTCCACACCAATTTCAGTGGCATCAAGACCAATCATCTGTTCTTCATCTGTAGCTCTAATTGGCATAAACATATTGATTAAATACACTACACCCAAACTGGCAACATATGTGAAACCAGCAATCATTAGAACTCCAATCAATTGACCTCCAAAGTCAGCACCTCCGGTGGCACTTACTACAAGTACACCATAGATACCCACAATTCCGTGAGCAGATATTGCTCCAACAGGATCATCAATTCCGCTTTTCTCTAAGAATAAAATAGAGAAGTAGACTATTGCACCACCTATAGCTCCAACAATAACAGCTGTTCCACCAGATGGACTTAAAGGATCTGCAGTAATCGATACTAACCCAGCTATGGCACCGTTAATTGCCATAGTGACATCCATTTTGCCTGTTGTGAATAAGCTTATGAAAAGTGCAGCAACGACTCCTCCAGCTGCGGCCATATTAGTATTTAAAAATACCTGACTGACAGCTGTAGCGCTACTGACTTCAGAGACCTTAAGCTCTGAACCACCATTAAAACCGAACCAACCCAGCCATAGGATCCATGCACCTAAAGCGGCCATTGGTATATTTGAGCCAGGCATTGGATTTACTGATCCGTCTGCATTGTATTTTCCTTTTCTAGATCCAAGAACAGTTACAACTGCTAAAGCTGCAGCAGCTCCACACAAATGAACTGTACCTGAGCCAGCATAATCAGAATATGAGATACCCATTCCTTCAAAACCGCCACCCCAATTCCAAAATCCTTGGGTTGGATATATGAATCCGGTGAGAACTATAGCAAATAGGAAAAATGGTAATAATCTCATTCTGCCTGCAACAGCTCCTGATACTATTGACATAGCAGTAGCAACAAAAACAACTTGAAAGAAGAAGTCAGCTTGATGAGAGTAATAACCGACAAAACTTCCATCTGCAATGGAACCATCTGCTCCATACATTATTGGGTCAGCTTCAGTACCGGTTGAAAGTGACCATGAACTTCCAATTGCAGGGAATAGTCCACCAAAATAACTATCTCCAGCATACATAAGCGCAAAACCACATATCAAATACATAATGCAAGCAATTGAATAAAGGCCTAGGTTTTTCGTGACAATTTCTGATACATCTTTTTTCTGAACAAGCCCGGCCTCTAGCATGGTAAAGCCAGCAGCCATCCACATAACTAGTGCACCAGCCATAACAGCATAAAAAGTATCTAATGCAAATTTAATTTCTTCCATAATAATATCTCCTATATAGCCTCAGAACCTGTTTCGCCAGTTCTGATTCTGATTACGTCATCAACGCTTGATACAAATATTTTTCCATCACCAATCTTGCCTGTACCAGCAGTTTTAGTAATGACATCTGTTACTGTTGAGGTTTGAGAATCGTCCACTAAGATCTCTAACTTTATTTTTGGAAGGGTATCCACGGTGTATTCAGCACCTCTATAAAGTTCAGTATGACCTTTCTGACGTCCATAACCTTTAACTTCAGTTATAGTTAAACCGGTAATACCAGCATCAACTAATGCTTCCCGTACTTCCTGTAACTTGAAGGGTTTGATAATCGCGACTACAAGTTTCATTTTTATAAACTCGCTGAAATAGAGAAAAATATACCGTCTTCATCTACTCCACTGTAGCCTTCATCAGTGAAATCATATGCGGTTATTCCGCAATCAAATTGGCCGCATGAAAAGCTGTAACCAATACTATAGTTATCACCCATATCATCATATGTTCCATAGGCAAATGAAAATCCACCAACACCATAAGATAGCTCTAAGTAATCAGAAGCCTCATCTTGACCAGAGGCATAAGTAAGACCAAAATCACCTAAGCTAAATCCTAGATAAATTTCTTCAAATTTTGCATCAGGATCAGAATCAGGATAATCAAAAACAATGTACCCAATATCTACACCAACATCGCCGATGCTAGTTCCATAACCAGCGTAATAATCAAGCTCTTGACCATTACCATTATTAAAGTTTACGTTTGATCCCCAAAATCCAGCATAAAACCCAGAATCAGCTTCATAATCAAATCCACCCTGAACAGCAGGGCCATCTGATTGTGTCATTCCTCTCCAAATATAATCTGTAGTGAATGATACGTTTGCGCTAACTCCAGCAAATGAAGATACTGAGACTAAACTCATTATTACTAATAGAAAATTTTTCATAATTTCTCCTTGTTATATTAATTACTATGCAATATTTATGCCAAATAAAAATTAAGCACTAATTTAATCATTGAATTCATTTATCAATATATAATTTCGAAAAAATTATAAAAGGATAAGTTATGGATATAAGTGGAAAAGTTGCAGCCATTACGGGCGGGGCATCAGGTTTAGGTGAAGCAACCGTAAGACATTTTTTACAAAATGGAGCTAAGGTAGTTATCTTAGATCTTAATGATGAAAATGCTAAAAAATTAATTGATGAGTTAGGCGATGACAATCTTAAGTATATCAATACCAATATCATGGAAGAAGAGCCTGTTAAAAAAGCAATGGATTTCATTCAAAATAAATTTGGAGCTCTTCATGTTATTGTTAATTGTGCTGGCACTGGATATGGCGGGAGAATTATTGGCAAGGACGCTCCCCATCCTTTAGATCACTTTAAATTTATTATTGACTTAAACCTAGTAGGTACTTTCAATGTAATGAGACTTGCAGCCGAACTCATGGACAAGAATGATCCAGATGCTGAGGGTGAAAAAGGAGTAATTATTAATACAGCATCAGTTGCAGGATATGAAGGTCAAATCGGTCAATCTGCATATAGTGCCTCAAAAGCTGGCGTAATTGGTTTAACGTTGACTGCAGCAAGAGATTTAGCTAGACATGCAATAAGAGTAAATACTATTGCTCCAGGTATTTTCGATACACCTTTAATGAAATTGGCTCCAGATAAAGTTAGAGATCCTCTACTGGAATCAACACAATTTCCTCATAGGTTTGGTAATCCCTCAGAATTTGGTAACCTAGCAGCACACATCGTTGATAACACATATCTTAATGGTGAAACAATTAGAATTGATTCAGGCATGCGAATGAAGCCAAGATAAATGCCTGATACCTACAATGCATTCGTTGTTGATGAAATAGAAGATCAATTCAAGTCTTCCATTAAGTCATTGCCTCTTCCTGAACTTCAAGATGGCTGTGTGCTTATTGATGTTCTTTATTCTTCGCTTAATTATAAAGATGCGCTTTCTGCTACGGGCAATAAAGGAGTAACAAAATCTTATCCTTTTACTCCAGGAATTGATGCTGTTGGCACAATTCGACAATCAAAAGATAAAAATTTTATTGAGGGAGATAAGGTAATTGTTACTGGGTATGACCTTGGCATGAATACTAATGGTGGTTTTGGTGAAATTATTCATGTTCCATCAGCATGGGTTGTTCCATTGCCCAATAATTTATCAATGGAGGAGGCTATTTCATTTGGAACAGCCGGAATTACAGCAGCTGCTAGCGTTGATGCGGTTATTTCAACAACCCATGAGTTTGATTTACCAGTTGTAGTATCTGGAGCAACTGGAGGAGTTGGATCAATAGCAGTTGGCCTTTTATCGAAATTAAGTATTGATGTAACAGCAATTACTGGCAAGCATGAATCAAGCCAATTTTTAACTAATCTTGGAGCAAAAAATATAATTTTAAGGGATGATTTTTATTCTGAAAAAATAAGACCACTAGATAAAACTAAATTCTCTGCAGGAGTTGATACAGTTGGCGGTGAAATATTAAGCAGAATTATTTCTCAAGTTGAAAGGCACGGAATTATTACCTGTTGCGGTAATGTTAATTCAATTAAGCTTGAGACTACTGTTTTCCCATTTATATTAAGAGGCATTACCTTAAAAGGTATCGATTCTGCGGAATCTGCAATTTCTTACAAAAAATATTTATGGGCTAAAATTGCTTCTGAGTGGCAGATTGGTTATTCAGATTCTTCAATAAAAATAATTAAACTTAATGAATTAGCACCTGAGATTGATAAAATATTAAATGGCAATCAACAGGGTAGAGTGGTTGTAAAACACGGAGATTAAAAATAATGGCGAACGAAAAAGATAAACTTGCTGAATATTATGAATCAGCTGAAGCTAATCAGGATTCAAAATCAGATGCATGGGTAGCATTTATTATTATTGTAGTTTTTGTGGTAACTGCTGTTTTTTGGGTTTCTGGTCAATAATTAATCTGATAAGAATTTTTCAGCATCCAGTGCTGCCATACATCCAAATCCTGCTGAAGTAATTGCCTGCCTGTAAACTTGATCTGATACATCGCCTGCCGCGAAGACACCTTTCACTGAGGTTTCGGTAACTGATCCTGATAATCCTGATTTTATAATAATGTATCCATTGTCCATATCTAATTGACCATCAAAGATTGTAGTATTTGGGGAATGACCTATTGCAACAAAAACACCGCTGAGGCTAATTTTTTTATCATCTTCAATACCGGTTATAACCATTCCATTAACACCCATTTCATCTCCAAGGACCTCTTTTAATTGAGAATTCCAATGTATTGTGATGTTTTCTGAATCAAAAATTCTGGTTTGTAGTATTTTTTCAGCTCTTAATTCATCCCTTCGATGTATTAGATGAACTTTTGAGCATATTCTTGATAAATAGAGCGCTTCTTCAGCGGCAGTATTTCCGCCACCAATAACAGCAACTTCTTGATCTCTATAGAAGAAGCCATCACATGTTGCACATGCAGATACACCTTTGCCAAGAAATTTTTCTTCTGAGGGTATGCCTAAATATTTAGCACTTGCACCAGTGGAGATAATTAATGCATCACATGTCCATGATGAATTACCACTAAGGGTCTTGATTTCGTCAGTTAGTTTGGTTTCGTGAATATGATCATTAATAATTTCGACATCAAATTTAAGGGCATGTTTTTGCATTCGTTCCATCAATTCTGGTCCCTGAAGATCATCTGAATCTCCTGGCCAGTTTTCAACTTCAGTGGTTGTGGTTAATTGCCCGCCGACTTCGGTGCCAGTAATTAGAGCAGGATTTAGTCCAGCTCGAGCAGCATAAATCGACGCTGCATAACCTGCAGGACCCGAACCAAGAATTATTAATTTTTTATGGGTATTAGACATATTAAAATTATAAATTAAGGTGTTAATAAAATCTGTTTAATCCATAATATAATCTTTACTATTTAAGTTATGGCTAAGAACTCTAATTCATCATTGCAAACGCCATTAACATCTATTTTTTCATTTGTACTACTTGCATTTACATTATATTTTTTTGTTTCGCTTGTTACTTTTAACTCAAATGATTTAGCTCTTACATCGTCTGCTTCAGAAGATTTAGTAATAGAAAATTATGGAGGTTTGGTTGGAGCTCATCTTTCAAATTTCTTGTTTTCTTTAATAGGAGCATCATCTTATTTATTAGTAATTTTGATGGTTCATGAAATTGTTAATATATTATTTTTTCCAAAAAAATTTCAAAACAACAAATCACTCAGAATAACTTCCTCATTAGTCTTGTTGATTATGTCTTGTATGTTCTTTGAACATATTATGAGTGGAGATAACTATCCTCAGCTTTCTGCCGGAGGCATTATTGGTTATTTTGGTTTGGATATTCTATCCAGATATCTTGGGGTATACGGCGCTCTGATTTTTATTGTGGTGTTTGGATTAGCAAGCTTATCTTTTGCATTAGCATTTTCTTGGATAAGTTTAATCACTATTGTTTTTAATCATGTCTCTAAGCTAATTGCAAAAGGATTTAGATTACTTTCTCTAGGTTTAACCTTGCTAAAAAATACTGTTATTAAGTTACTTAAATTTATTAGTGGCTTAATTGTTAATTTTTTCATGCACATTAAAAAGATGCTAAGTATTTCCAGACGTGTAAAAGTTCAAGATAAAAAATCAAAAATTATTGCGACAAAAGAACGTGTTGTAGTTGAAAAAGAATTAGATGTTGAGCCCATCACTTCTGATATAAATGATCCTAAATTAGATCCACCAGAAGAAAAGCCAGTAATCAAGACATCAACTACCGTTTATAAGAAAAAAAATGATGATTTAGATACTCCAATGCCAAATACTTCTCTTCTGGATAGAGCATTAGATGACGGTGACTCACTATCTAAAGAAGAGCTTAATCAATTAGCGGATTTACTTGAAGCTAAGCTTGATGAATTTGGGGTTGAGGCAAAAGTAGCCTCTGTTCTTCCTGGCCCGGTTGTCACTAGGTTTGAGATTCAGCCAGCACCTGGGACGAAAGCCAGCAAGATAACAAATATTGCACAAGATATTGCTAGATCATTAGCAGTCAGCAGCGTTCGTGTTGTTGAGGTCATTGAAGGTAAATCGGTGGTTGGAATTGAAATTCCTAACACAAATAGAAAAATGGTTCGTTTAAGCGAAATTCTTTCCTCAAATACATTCCAAACCTCATCCTCACCTTTATCTTTGGCATTAGGGCATGATATTGCAGGCAAATCTGTAGTGGTTGATTTAGCTAAGATGCCGCACATGTTGGTTGCTGGAACAACTGGCTCAGGGAAGTCAGTTGGCATTAATGCTATGTTGCTAAGTTTATTGTTTAAGTCTGATCCATCAGATGTCCGCCTAATATTAATAGACCCAAAAATGCTTGAGCTATCGGTTTATGATGGCATTCCTCATTTATTAACTCCTGTTATAACTGATATGACCGATGCATCAAATGGATTGAGGTGGTGTGTTGCAGAAATGGATCGCCGTTACAAACTCATGTCTGAAATGGGGGTTAGAAACCTTTCTGGATTTAATAAAAAAGTATCAGAAGCCAAGGAAAACGGTAAACCTATATTAGACCCGTTAATAGAGGATAGTGACGTAGAGCTTGAAGAGCTACCATCAATTGTTGTGGTTGTGGATGAGTTCGCAGATATGATGATGTTGGTTGGAAAAAAGGTCGAACATCTTATTGCTAGAATTGCACAAAAGGCTAGGGCGGCAGGAATTCATTTAATTTTAGCTACTCAAAGACCATCGGTAGATGTTATAACTGGCTTGATTAAAGCTAACATACCAACGAGGATAGCTTTTCAGGTCTCATCAAAAATTGATTCTCGAACAATTCTAGATCAAGGCGGTGCCGACCAATTACTTGGCTATGGTGATATGTTGTATCTTCCAGCCGGACAGGGAGTGCCGGTTCGTGTTCATGGCGCGTTTGTAGGCGACGATGAAGTACATAGAGTAGTGGATGATTGGAAATCAAGAGCCGAACCAGACTATCTTGAAGAAATTACTTCTGAGCTACAAGAAACTGGCCCAATACCTGGATGGTCAAATGAAAACACAAATTCTGACTCTGATGAGAATGACGAATTATATGATGAGGCAGTAAATTTTGTTCTTGAATCCCGAAGAGCATCAATTTCTTCTGTTCAAAGAAGGCTAAGAATTGGATATAACAGAGCTGCAAGATTGATTGAAGCAATGGAGGCCGCTGGGCTTGTTTCAGAGATGAATACAAATGGAACTCGAGAGGTGCTTGTTCCAAAGAGATAATATGAAAACTCTATTAATTTTTTTGGGCATCCTAACTTTAGATGTAAATTCTGATATTAAGGTTTTGGCAGAGGCACTAGTTAAGGATTATCAATTTAAAGAAATTGTCTATGAAAATAATATAGCTATTCAAGAATCAGTGGGCACGATAATACGCGCAGATAACAAGCTGGTTGTTTCTATTTCTTCACCATTTAGTGAAACATATAAAGTTGATGCAAAAAATATAGAACACATTGATCATGATTTAAATCAAACTCAATTAATACCCATTAAGTCTATTAACAGTAGTTTGTTAAATGTATTTCTAAAGGTTGATTATCAAGAGTTAAAGAAGCTCAATATTGATATGATTGATAACATGTTCACACTAAATGAACAAAATCAAAAAGTTGAATTTTTTTTACAAAATAATACTTTAAAAAAAATTAACTACTTCGATAATTTAGATTATCGCCACGAAGTAATCCTAGCTTTGCATGACTAATTATCTATTGATTGCCTTGGGGGGTTCAATTGGCGCACTAATTAGATATTTAATTGCTAACAAACTTGAGCCTGCTGAGTCATATTTCCCACTCAATATTCTCACGGTTAATGTCATAGGTTGTTTTATCATTGGGGTTGTTATTGCATTTGTTGATTCAAAATCTCAATTGTTTTTATTTTTTTCTATTGGATTATTGGGATCTTTTACCACCATGTCAGCGTTTTCTACTCAGGCTTTAGAATTAATAATCAACCAAAAATACCTTATTGCAATGAGTTATATAACTTTAACAGTTCTTTCATGTATCATTGCGACTGTTTTAGCTTATTATTTATTTAAGACATGATAGATGTAAAACTGCTAAGAGAGGATATAAGCTTTTGTGAGAGAAACCTTAAAAAAAGAGGTTTTCATTTAGACGTTAAAGCTTTTGGAGATCTTGATAGCTTACGTAAAAAAGTTCAGAAGAATACCGAAGACCTTCAGTCAGAAAAAAATAAATTATCAAAAGATTTTGGCTTGCTTAAAAAAGAAGGCAAATCAACGGATACCTTAAGCAAAAAAATTGATGACATAAAGAATCAACTTGCAGACTTTGAAAAGGAGCTGTCAGATATTCAGCTCAAACTATCAAGCATGCTAATCGAGATACCTAATTTAGTCTCTGACGACACACCAGAGGGCAAAGATGAGTCGGCAAATAAAGTAATCAGAGAACACTCTAAACCCAAAGTTTTAAAGTCTAAATCGCATCTTGAATTAACTTCTGAAATCAGTCTTGAATTAGGAAAGAAGTTAAGTGGTTCGCGTTTTTCGGTTTTATCAGGGAGCATTGCTAAATTACATCGTGCAATCTCTGCTTTTATGATTGATGAGGCAATCAAGGCAGGTTATAAAGAATTTTATGTGCCTTACATTGTTAATTATGATGCGCTAGAAGGAACGGGACAGCTGCCAAAATTTGAAGAAGATTTATTCAAGCTCGAAAATGGTCAATACCTTATACCAACCGCTGAAGTACCCTTAACAAATTTATATCGAGAAAAAATCATTAGCTTCAATGAGTTGCCAGTAAAAATGTCAGCTCACACACCATGCTTTAGATCTGAGGCTGGGAGTTATGGAAGGGATACAAACGGACTCATCCGTCTTCATCAATTTGATAAAGTAGAAATTGTTCAAATTGTAGAACCTTCAAAGTCTGATGAAGCACTTGAAGAAATTCTTAATCATGCAGAAAGCATACTTAAAAAACTTGCTTTACCCTATAGGGTTGTTCAACTTTGCTCAGGTGATTTAGGATTTAGTTCTTACAAAACCTATGATTTGGAAGTCTGGATGCCTAATCAAGAAAAATATAGAGAAATATCTTCATGTTCAAATTTTCTAGATTTTCAAGCCAGAAGATCAAAAATTAGATCAAAAGATGGAGATTCAAGCATTTTTTTACACACTTTAAATGGCTCAGCGCTAGCAGTGGGTAGAGCCTTAATTGCAATTATTGAAAATTATTTTGATGAGGATTTAAATCAAATTCTCATTCCCGAATGCTTAAAAATCTATTTTGGTGATGACCAAATCACTCTTTAAATATGTCACAAACTTGTTACTTTAAAAATAGTTATTTAAGTACTAGAATATAAAAACTAACCAAGGGGAAATCTCTATGCGATCATTTAATCTTTTTTCATTGATAACACTTTGCACGTTAACTATTTTTGTTAATGCTCAAGAACTTACATCTGATCTAAGCGGTACAGTCTTAGACTCAAGCGGTTCACCAGTTTCTGGTGCAAATGTAGTTGTTACATTTGAACCAACTAATACTAAGACAACAAGAACAACCAATAGTTCAGGTCGATTTACCATTAATGGTATGCGTCCGGGCGGTCCATATTCTGTTGATGCTTCATCACCAAGTGGGGCTGCTTCTTTATCTAATATTTCACTTACAGTGGGTGACTCCTCGAGAGTGACACTGGTTTTGGAATCACTTGAAGAAGTTGTAACCGTTGCGCAAAGGACTGATTCCTTCGGACAAGATGTTGGGCTTTCTACTGTAATCACAGCTGACGATGTAGAGAAATTTAGCTCAGTTACCAGAGACTTAAAAGATTTCATAAGATTAAACCCAATGGTTGTCTTAAATGATGGTCAAGATGAACAGAATGCTGCTTTCAGTATCGCAGGTTCAGGAAATAGAACTAATGATATCAAAGTTGATGGTGCATCTTATAATGATGACTTTGGACTTAATGCTAATGGTTATCCTGGGCAAAACAATCCAATTACTCTAGATTCTATTGACCAGATCAATGTGCGTATTGCACCAGTTTCAGTTGAATATAACAACTTTGAGGGTGGTGTTATTGAGGTAGTTTCAAAGGGCGGAACCAATGAATTTAAAGGCTCTGTTTATTCATTTGATAGAGGTGACTCATACATCGGTGACGAAGTGGATGGAAGAAAAATTGATCAAACTTTTGATGACACCTCTGAAGGTTTTGCTTTTGGTGGTCCATTAATTAAGGATAAAGCATTTTTCTTTGTAGCTTATGAAGAAAATGACAAAACAACTCCAATAGAATGGGGTCCTGCTGGTTCCGGAGCACCTTTTAGCCAAAACATTACATTGGCGGAAGTTGAACAAATTAGAGCAGACACTATCAGCACCTACGGTTTTGATCCTCTGCTTTATACTTCATCGAACACTTCTGTTAATGAAAATACAACTGTCAGGTTAGACTTTTATCTATCAGATATTCATAGACTACAAGTTAACTATAGAGAAACTGATTCGGAAGCTCTTCGAGGTTCAAACAGACGAGCAACCAGTTACTATTTCCCTTCTAACGAATACCTAAAGCCTGAGCAAACAGAATCTGAAGGTTTATTATTTGTTTCAAACTGGACTGATACATTTACTACAGAGGTTTTGTTTAACTCTAAAGAAACTATTACCGGACAAAATTCACCGATTGGCAGTAATGTAGCAAACATGAATATCAAAGATGCCTTTGGAATGAATGATATCTACCTTGGTGTTGATCCTTTTAGAAGTGCTAATGCTCTTTCTACTACTGCTGAAACGCTTAAACTAAAAGGTGTTTACATAAAAGATGATCATACTCTTACCTTTGGTTACGAAGAAAAGACATGGGATGTCTATAATGTATTTATTGCTTTCCAAGACGGATCCTATGAGTTTGACAGCTATCAAGACTTTTTAGATAAGAATGCATCCAGTTATAGTGCTAGTAACTCTCGTGTAGGAACTGAGTTAGGTGGCGCTGCTTCATTTGATTATTCTTTTGAAGCCTTCTTTATTCAAGATGAAATTACATTATCAGATAATTTAACAGCCACAATTGGTTTAAGACATGATGAGATTGATGGTTCACCGCCACCAAAAGCATCAGCATTTAAAGATGCGTTTGGGTTTGAAAACTATGGTTTTGATCAAGGTTATGACATTACCACTTGGAGACTTGGATTAGATTATCAATTTGACGATGGTAGTGCATTAAAAGTATTGCATGGAACGTATGCTACTAAATTCCCGCTTGTGTGGATGTCAAATGTATATTCTAACAATGGCGTTCAAACTGCTTCTTTCCCTAGGGGCGGAACCGCAACCTGTGATCCTACAAGCAATCCAGCACTTGTAACAGCAACTCAACCTCAGTGTGTTAAAGACACAATTGCTGCAGCTGATTTTAGAGATTCAGTAATAGTTACTGCTGCTCCAAGTTTTGAATGGCCTAAAAATAAGGTTACCAACATTACTTATGAAAGAATGATTAATGATTGGTTTGTTCAGTTTTCTTACCTAAAGAAAGTCTATGATCAGCCAATTTACAAAGCATTAAATACGGGCGAACCTCTTAATAATGGATACCCTGCAGTGCCAACATTAAGAGCTCCAGATGGTAGACCTATTTACAATATGACAACCTACGGTGCCTTTAAATCAGGTCTCTACACTCAGGGTGGATCTGGTGCTGATATTTTCACTCTTAGTGGTTCAAAGAGTTTTAATGACGATAATAGTAGTGTGACGATTGGTTATACCACTCAAAACGTAAACGATATTAATACTGCACCGTCAACTACTCCTAACTCTAGTTATGGTAGAAATCCTCAGCAAGATCCAAATAATGCTGTTCCTGGGCGAAGTCCTTATGAAACCGAGCATAGGTTATTTGCTACGCTAAAATCTACCCATTACTTCTTTGGTGCTGATAAACCAACAACTTTTGCACTTTTTGCTGAAAGACGTTCGGGTTATCCAATCTCAGTAACTTTTGAAACACAAACCAAAAGTACTGCAGCTTATCAAAGAGAAGGCTTCGGTTTGGATGACTCATTGCAAGACGATGATGCTAACTTCTTAACATATGTGCCTGCGGGTATAAATGACCCTCTTGTTTGCTGGGTTTCATGTGCTACGCCTGATGGCCAATTTGCACAAGAGGCAATGCAAGCAGTGCGTGATCTGGGTTTAAATCCGTATCGTGGAGGCATTGCTCCTAAAGGAACCGTAACATCGCCATGGGTGACTTCTTTAGATCTTAAAATTACACAAGTCCTTCCTGGATTCAGAAAGAATGATGAGTTTGTAATCACATTAGGTATTCAGAACTTATTGAATTTATTTGATGATGAAATGGGTGTGTATAAGTATCCTTACTACACCAGAACAACTAATATTTTTGATGTCCAAATGACAGAAGACTTTAGTAAGTATATTTTATCACCTGCGAGGTATTACGATAATAGATCAAAAGATGATCTACGAAATGTAAGCACTTCAAATAATGCAAGTTTATGGAGAGCTCAACTTGGGTTTAGATATAATTTCAATTTCTAAATCTCTATAACTTTTTAAGGGGTGCTTTTGCACCCCTTTTTTTTATATACTGAAACTATGTCGATACCAGTATTAGATCTTGAAGCTCTAACTTCTAGAGATCAAAATGAAATTGATAAATTAAATTATGCACTGCGAGATCATGGCTTTTTTTCTATCAGTAATCATTCAATAGATCAAAATTTTCTTGAAGAGATATATTCATTATCTGAAGTTTTTTTTAATCTTTCTGAGACTATAAAAAATAAATATGCATTCCCTGAAAATGCCGGTGCTAGGGGCTATACGCCTTTCGGTAAAGAAACTGCATTAGGTGAGAACATTGCTGATCTTAAGGAATTTTGGCATCACGGACCCAAAATCGATCAACATTTTGATTCACGTATTCACAAAAATATCTCAGTCAAAGAGATTGATCATTTTTCTTCAAGTCTTGAGGTTTTATTCAGTGAGCTCAATCAACTTGGAATCACTGTCTTAGATGCGATTGCTTACATATTAGATAAAGAAAAAGATTTCTTTAAACCATGGGTTGAGTATGGAAATTCAGTTTTAAGACTTATTCACTATCCACCGGTTAGCTCTGATGATAATCTAATGAGGGCTAGACCTCATGAAGACATTAACCTCATAACACTCTTGGTGGGTGCAAAAGAGCCAGGGTTAGAAGTTTTAGATAAATCAGGTAACTGGGTTAAGGTTCCACCATCAAATAAGAATGTCGTGTGTAATATTGGTGATATGATGCAGTTAGTAACTAGAGATCAACTTAAAAGTACAACCCATCGAGTAATGGATTATCAAGAAAAAAATCCTAAATCCAGATACAGTATTCCGTTTTTCCTGCATCCCTCTCCGAACGTTAATTTAGAATCAATTGTTGATGATTCATCTGAATCAGTATCAGCACATGATTTTTTGGAGGAAAGGATAAAAGCAATTAAATTATATTAATAATGGAAATAAACCAAAACGTTCAAATTATATTAGGCTTTATTGGGTTGATTGCATTAGCAATCCCATTCTCATCATCAATTAATAGGATTAATTATATTCAAACTCTAAAAGCAGTAATTTTTCAGATATTACTTGCATACTTGCTAATTGAAATTGAAATAATAACTAATTTATTTTCTTATTTGTCAAAAGTTGTTTTAATACTTCAAGAATCAACTAATGCAGGAACACAATTCGTTTTTGGTTATTTATCTGCAGGTGATGGTAAAGAATTAATATTTGCTTTTAAAATTCTTCCCTTAATAATAGTTTTCTCATCACTTACAGCCTTTTTTTGGTATGTAGGATTGCTTCCTTTTTTAATAAGATTAGTCTCAAAATTGTTTGAAAGAGTATTTAATATAGGCGGACCAATTGGCCTTGGCTCAACAGCTAATATTATAATGGGTCAGGTCGAAGCTCCATTGCTTGTCAGACCTTATCTTCAAAAAATGTCTAAAAAAGAAATACTTATTCTAATGACATCAGGTATGGCAACAGTTGCTGGGTCTGTAATGATTGCCTATGTAACTATGCTGCAAAATCAATTCCCTGAAACAAACTTGATTCAACACATGATTACAGCGTCTATATTATCAATACCCGCAGCAATCATGTACTCCAACATTATGATACCTGAGGATGATATTACTGAATTTGATCAACAAAGAATACCAAAGATTTACTCAAGCCCAATGGACGCAATTATCAGAGGAACCAGAGATGGAACTGATATTGCAATCAATGTTGCTGCAGTATTAATTTCCTTTATAGCAATTGTTTATCTAGTGGATTCATTTTTAGGAAATTTTTCTATCAATAATGATGAAGCTTCACTTCAACTAATATTAGGATATTTCTTTTATCCAATTGTATGGTTGATGGGCGTCCCTTCTTCTGAAGTCATTCAGGTTGCTGAACTATTAGGCATTAAAACAGCTCTTAACGAGTTTGTTGCATATGCTGCTTTAGCAGAAATGGACTCTGGATTGATATCAGATAGATCTAAATTGATAGCGATGTATGCATTATGTGGATTTGCAAATCTATCATCGGTCGGAATATTAATTTCTGGAATTTCAGCAATGTGTCCTGAAATAAAAGATATCCTAATATCTGTGGCATTTAGATCTCTTGTTGCTGCAACTCTAGCTTCATGCATGACAGGTCTAGTAATAGGTATCTTCAGTTAAGAATAACAATATTTAAATTGAGGAATGCTGCAAAAAAAAGCCAGCATGGGTATGGCAAGTAGAGTAATGCATATAAACTACTCGTTTTAAATAATCGGATTTGAATAACTAGATTCATTAATATCAAAAATAAAATATCTATGAATGCAATTATTGGCATTTGAAAATAAAAAAATATCCAGGACCAGACTGCATTTAAAAGAAGCTGAATCAAGAATAATTTAAATATTTTCTTATAGTTAAAATAACTTACCAAAGCCATAAGCATATACAAGATAGGCCAAACAATACCAAAAACATAACCTGGAGGATTTAAAACGCTCTTATTTAATGATTCATACCAACCATCCTGGTTGATATAAATATTTGCTAAAGAGCCTACAGAGAAAGTTATTAGTGTCGCCACTGTTAAAACTAGAGGAGATTTAATAATGCGTTTCAAGTTATTTAAATAATCTTGAAAATGGGCTTAGAATCTTGGAGATAAAGCTTGAGCCCTTAGGTCGAGCTTCGTTAAAAATGTATACACCAACAAACAAAGTTGCTACAAGAAAAACTATTACTGCGTCGTATTCAGCCATATCAATATTATAGGCTACTCATTTATAAATTATTCTTTTTCTATAATAATTGAGCAGATTGAGTATCCACCACCAAAGGAACATATTAAGCCTTTTTGACCTTTCTCGAGATAATTAAATTTATGGAAAGCAATTAATGAACCAGCAGAGCCTGTATTTCCAAATTCATCCAGAACATTTGGAGCTATTTTTTCATCTACATCACCATCGAGTAGTTTATTTAGAATCCATTTATTGAGGTTAATATTAGCTTGATGCATCCAGTATTGAGATATGTCATCAGTTGAGAAGTTCAGTGAATTGAGTTGCTCTTCAATTAATTGGACTACCATAGGGCAGACTTCCTTGAACACACTTCTTCCATTTTGCTTGAAGAGGAGCTCATCTTCTTGATAAGTTTTATTTTCAATATGATTAATGAATCCGAATTCATTTCTAATATTATTTGAAAAAACTGTCTTTAGTTTAGTATCTAATATTTTAAATTTATTTTTTGAAGAACTATTTAATTGAATTACTGATGCCGTGCACACGTCACCAAATATAAAATGTGATTCTCGACTTTTCATATTGTTATGGGCGGTAGTAATTTCTGGATTAATGACTAATATAGTTTCTGCTTTACCTGCAGTAATATCTGCCATCGCATTACTTATTCCAAATGTTGTAGAGCTGCATGCAACCATCATGTCATAACCATAGCCTTCAATTCCGAGTTCATTTTGAATTTCAATCGCAACTGCTGGATATGCTCTTTGAAGGTTTGCTGTTGAAACTATTACTGCATCAATATCATCTGCTGTTACGGCAGCATTTTTCATGGCATCCTTACCAGCCTTGACACCTATTTCAGCTAATAACGATAATTCATTGCTATCCCTGGCTGGTATTAAGGGTTTCATATAATTTGGATCAAGTGCATGGTCTTTCTCGATCACGTACCTATGTTTTATTCCAGATGCCTTTTCAACGAACTCTGATGAGGAGGGCGTTAATTCTTTTACGGTTCCGGATGCTATTTCTTCAGAATTATCAGCATTGAATTTTTTAACGTATGCATTGTAGGACTCCATTAATTCATCGTTTGTGATGCCGTAAGGTGGAATCCAGAGCCCAGTTCCTGATATATAAATATTATTCATGTGCATTAAGAATAATTGCTTTAGTATAGTATTTTATATGTTTAATGAATATTTAGAAGTCATAGGTGATGACGGTAACAAAATTCTTTTATCCTCATATTATTCGAAGAATTCAAATAAATCTGTGATCATAAATCATGGGATGGCTGAACATCAGCAAAGATATAAAGAATTTATAAATTTTTTAAATTCTAATGGTATTAATGTTTTTATCTATGATCATAGAGGTCATGGAAATAGAATCACCACATTGGATCCGCTGGGTGTATTTGGAAAAAAAAACGGTTGGAGCCTAGTTGTAAATGATCTTATTAACGTATCAAACTTTCTCATCAATGAGTACCCAGATCATGCTTTTTCAATATTAGGACATAGCATGGGTTCATACATCATACTTGACTCAATTCAGTCAGGGAATCCAATAAAAAATTACATTCTTTCAGGGTCTTCACTTCCAAGTAGATCTATTTTATTGTTTCAACAATTATTTCTTAAGTTCAGTAACTTGATGAAGGGCCGAAGTAATTATAGTAATACAATGCACCAGCTAGTATTTGGAGGATTTAATAAGAGCATTAAACATCCAAGAACTTCATCTGACTGGCTTTCATACTCCACTATAAGTGTTGATGAGTACGAAGCTGATCCATTATGCGGTTTTGTTGTATCAAACTCACTTTGGAGTGATTTATTGTATGGATTTAAAAGAATCTTTGATAAAAATAGACTTCATTTATATCATCCCAACTTAGATGTATTGATTTTATCAGGTAAAGAAGATGCAGCAGGTAGCTTTGGTTCTGGTCCTAAAAAATTATATGAAATGCTATCCTCACAAATATCTAATTGCAATTTAAAGCTTTATGACGAAATGCGGCATGAAATTTTAAATGAACCCTCCAAAAATATTGTTTATCATGACGTTCTAGATTATTTGAATAATAAGTGATTCTTAAAGATAAAACCTACCTAGTTACTGGAGCTGCTCAAGGAATAGGCCTTGGGATTTGTAAATCAATTCTTGAAGCAGGAGGGAGAGTCTCGATGATTGATATTAATGAAGATCAATTGAATGATGCTGCATTTGAATTAGAAAAAAAATATCCATCTGCAACACTTCCCTTGATTGCAAATCTTACTGAAATGAATTCTTTTACTAAAGCAATTCAAAAAACGCATGCCTTATTAGGTCCTATCGATGGTTTCTGTAACAGTGCTGCTGCATCTAAAGGTTTGGGTCCTTTTAATGAATATGATTTAAAAGATGTTGAGGCAACTTTAGAACTAAGTTTTACCATTTTATGGAAAGCATTAACTTGTCAAGTTAACTATATTGATAAACATCAAGCAACATCAAGTATTGTAAATATCTCATCTAACTCAGCTATCAGAGGTTATGCTTTTAACTCTATTTATGCAGCTGCAAAAGCTGCTGTAAATAATCTAACTCAATCAGTCGCCAAAGAATTGAGCGGAAGGAATGTTAGGGTTAATGCAATTTCTCCAGGGACAATAAATACTCCAGGTGTCCGGGAATATTTTAAAGCTGAACCAAACGCAAAAAAATATCTTGAATCATCAGTTTTACTGGAGCGCATTGGTGAGCCTGAAGACATTGGCGATGCTGTTGTATTTTTATTATCACAAAAGTCTAATTACATTACCGGTCAAATCATTTCCGTTGATGGGGGTTCATCGATCAATTAATAATGACCTTTAAATATTCTTATCCTGCTCTAGAAAGGGTTGAAAAAAATGAAATGCGTTTTTATAAGGATGCAAATAATGATCTAGTTCCCTCTGTAACAACTGTATTAGATGCTACTGGTGATAAATCAGGTATTACGCAATGGCGAAGAAAAGTAGGCCCTGCACAAGCTGATGCAATTATTCAAGAAAGCACATTAATAGGAAGTGCAGTCCACGAGGCTATTGAGAATTATTTACTTGGACAGTCCTGGAACGAATTTACCGATGATAGAAGTGGTTATCTTGCTAAATCAATTTCATCTAAGTTTATTTCATCTTGTCTTGATGGTATTGATGAAGTTTGGGGCCTGGAAAGTAGTTTGATTCTAGATGGACTTTACGCTGGCACAGCAGATTGCATTGGTATTTACAAAGGAAGCCCTGCAATTATTGATTTTAAGACCGCAAAAAAACTTAAACGAAAAGATTGGATCGAAGATTATTTCCTTCAATGCTCAGCTTATGCTAACGCTCACAATGTTATGTTCCAAACCACAATAAAAGATTTAGTTATTTTGATGGTTGATAGAGATTTATTGTTTAAAGAGTTTCATATAAAAAAAAATGAGTTTTCTTTATATACTGATAAATGGAAGAAACGCTTAATAAAATTTCATAACAGGAGATAAATTATGAGTAATCTAAAAAATATGCGAGTAGTTATTACTGGTGCAAGTTCTGGGTTCGGCAGTGTAGCCGCAAAGCTTCTTGTTGGTCAGGGGTGCAAAGTTACTTTAGGTGCTCGAAGAAAAGATAGGCTTGAAGAATTGGTTACAGAACTAGGAGATTCATCAATTTATGAGGTTACTGATGTTAAGAAAAAAGATGATCTTGATAAGTTGGTACAAAAATCAATTGATACATTTGATGGAGTAGATGCAATTATTAATAATGCTGGAATTATGCCCTTATCATTAATCTCAGCAGGAAGAACAGATGAATGGGATGAAATGATCGATGTGAATATCAAGGGGGTTTTATATGGCACTAATGCTGTGTACACACACTTTATTAACCAAGGCCATGGAAAAATTATCAATATATCTTCAGTTGCAGGAAAACGAGTTATGCCGGGTAGTGCAGTATATTCTGGAACAAAATACGCAGTAAGGGCTATTTCTGAAGGCACTCGAATTGAATCTTCAGGAGTGATTCAAGTGACATGTATTTATCCTGGCGCATTCAAAACTGAACTAGCCGGCAGCATAAAAGATGAATCAATGCTTGAAGCTTTAATTAAACGAGGTGTTGGAGCTGTTGCTCAGCCAGCTGAAAAGGTAGCTGATGCAATTAAATATGCACTAGAGCAAGATCATGGGGTTTCAGTAAATGAAATCGTAATCAGGCCAACTGCTCAAGACGCTTGATTTCCTAAAATCATATCCGCACATTTAATTCCTATCACATTACTTATTGCATTAGTATTTCCTGATATTAATTCTGGAAGAATTGATGCATCAGCAACTCTTAAATTTTTAACATCATGAACTCGTAATTCTGGATCAACAACTGAAGATGAATCGAGACCCATTTTACATGTACCAACAGGATGATAGACAGATAAAGCAGTGTTTTTCAAAAAATTTTTAAGCATATCATTATTTGTAATTTCCTCCCCCGGTGCAATTTCTTTAGCATTTAGCTCTTTCATAATATTGGTTTTAAAAAAATTTCTTACAATTTTAATGCCCTCTAAAAGAATTTCTGTATCACGTTCATCATTAAGATATCCATAATCAATAATTGGGCTGTCAAAATAGTCAGAGCTCCTAAGTTTAACTGATCCTTTGCTGAAGGGCCTTAGATGGCATACGGATGCAGTTATTCCACGAATAGGACGAATTTTTCCATCTTTATTGTATTCACCAGCTCCAGGTGCAAAGTGAACTTGAAAGTCAGGATTTTCAGAATTTTCATCAAGCTTAAAAAATACCCCCACATCGGCAGCTGCATAAGAAAATAAACTTGGCTTATTTCTATAATAGTTAATTAGATGCTTGATAACATTTATTCCTCTTAACTCCTCATAAAAAGTACTATATCCTTCAACGGTTGCTGAAATATTGACTGTTAAGTGATCTTGCAAATTTTTCCCAACATTTTTATTAGGTATCAGCGTTTCAATACCAATTTTATTTAAATCTGTAGAATCACCAATTCCTGAAAGATTTAATATTTTTGGTGTATTTATTGAGCCCGCTGATAAAACTATCTCAGAATCGCACATAGCCGTTAGTCTTTTCCCATTAATTGAATAAATAACTCCTATTGCTTTTTGGTTATTTATAACTATTTTATGGACATGGGCATTGCAAAATACCTCAAGGTTTTGCCGGTCTTTAATGGGTTTTATAAACGCATCGGCTGAACTAAAGCGTTTACCATCTTTAATATTAACTTGATAATAACCAACACCCTCTTGATCGGAGCCATTAAAGTCATTTGTTTTTTTGATTCCTGCTTCCTCTACTGCCTTAATAAACTGATTAGATATTGGTAATGAATAATTATGTTTATCAACCCAAACATCCCCAAAATTTCCATGAAATTGATCTATTATCTCTTGATTATTTTCAATTGATCTAAACAGGGGTAATAATTCAGCATAACTCCAGCCATAACATCCGTTTTGAGAAAATTTATCGTAATCATTGGCTTGACCTCTTATGTACACCATGCCATTGGTAGAGCTTGATCCACCTAAGGTTTTACCTCTTGGTGAATTAATCGATCTGTTATATAAGTTTTTTTGTTTTAATGATTCATAAGACCAACCAAATTTTTTATCCTTAAAAAGACTACTGGCACCCATTGGCATACGTATCTTCATGCTCTTATCAGCTGGCCCAGCCTCAAGAAGCAATACATTACAGTCAGGGTTTTTTGATAAGCGATTTGCTAATGCACAACCTGCACTTCCTGCGCCTATGATGATATATTTATATTTTTTCATTCGGAGAAACTAGATGCGTCAAATTATTGCAATTGGTGGAGGAGGCTTTGGAAGAACTATAAACAAGAGTCATATTGAACAGTATATTTTAGATCAATCCTCAAAATCTAATCCAAATATCCTTTTTATTCCAACTGCTAGTGCAGAACTACCTGAGTATATTAATAACTTTTACAAAGTTTTTGATAAACTTTCATGTAACCCAAATCACCTATCGTTATTTAAAAGAACCCCTGATTTAAAAAAATTATTCTCTAGCCAAGATATTTTTTTTATAGGGGGTGGGAATACTAAAAGCATGCTGGCTGTTTGGAGAGAATGGGGTATTGATAAGTTGCTTAAAGAGGCATATGTAAATGGAAAGATTATGTCTGGAGTAAGTGCTGGTGCAATTTGTTGGTTTGAAAAAGGGATTACAGATTCTTGGGATACAGAACTAAAACTCTTGGACTGTCTTGGAATCATTAAAGGTAATTGCTGCCCTCATTATGACGAAGAGCCAGATCGAATTCCGTACACTAAAAAATTTCTTGAGGAAGGCTCAATTGATTCCATTCATTGTATTGAGGGTGGATCAGCTCTTCATTTTATAAATGAAACTGTTAAACACAATGTAAGTTTTGATGGCGATAAAAATTCATACATTGTATTAATTGATAATAAAAAAATCTTGATGAAAACATATCCATCCATATCTATATGACATGAAATATTTATTTAGATTTATAAACCCATTTGTAAGAGTAATTCTTAAATCACCAATTCATTTTATTATCAGCCACCAGATTCTTTTGTTTAGAGTGGTTGGCAGAAAATCAAAAAAGATTTATGAAATTCCAGCTAGTTACGCTCATATAAATGATGCACTTGTTTGTGTGACCTTGAGAGAGAACCTGTGGTGGAAAAATTTTATAGACATTGAAAATCAAGAAATTTATTTCAAAGGCAAAAAAATAAATAAAAAAATATCTATTAATTTTTCTGATGATAATTTCGTGCGTGTAAAATTAAAAGAGTTAATTCAGCATAATCCTGTTGATGCCTTTTTTGCCGGAGTTAAGTTAGATAGACATAAAGTTCCAAATTCAGAAGATCTTGATAAAGCAGCTAAACTTCATACAGTGATTATTCTTAACTGAATCTGGGCAATATGATTTATTTGTATAATCAAGAAAAGTAAAATATATATTTTAAATAATCTCAAATTTATGAAATTTAATCTTTCCCTTATCTTTATATTTACTTTTATCCAATACATACATGGTGAAGAGATACTTTGTGAATTAAGAGGTAGCTACGAAACAACCTACTCAATACCAAGCAGAAACTATCTTCAAGATATTGGTGATGCCTTGAAAAATTTTACTGCTGGACCTTACACGCCTTTTTTAGTAGATAAAGCTAAGGCTAATATTTCTGATAAATGGGATAAAGAAGAATTTTTTGTTAATCAATATTGGAATAAAGATGATATTTCTGGCGAAATAACCTTAGTGGATTATGAAGTTGATCCAGCCATCAATTGGCTTTTGAATGAATCAGACAAAGAAATAAAGCGAGGTGAGCGGAGCATCTCTTTAGAGGAGTCCTTTAAACCCAATACGCCTCACCCAAGTCTTGATGAATATGTCGTTGATTACTACAAAGTTATAAATTCATTAAATTTTTTTACAGGAAAGGGAAGAATTGAAGGTAATATTTTTATGAGTGGAAAAGAAATAAAAAATCTAAAAAGCCCCAAAGTATCATTTCTTGCTCGTGGTCAGTGTGGACCGGCAAAGAAAAAATATTAATTCTCATAAAATTTCATAATTTTTATATCTTATATTAAGATTTATACATGTTCCGTATTGTTGAAGACGCCATTTTAATTACAATTGCAATTTTGACTGTTTCAGCAGTTATCTTTGAGCTAGTGTTTGTTTTTGAGAATGGGGTTGTTGGTCTGGCTGATTTATTATTAATGTTTATTTATGCAGAGGTTTTTGGAATGGTTGCTGTTTACTTTAAGAGTCATGAGATACCTGTAATTTATCCTCTGTTTATTGCAATTACAGCTCTTGCAAGACTTATAGTACTCCAGGGTAAAGATTCACAACCTGAGCAATTAATTTTTGAAGCAGCCTCAATTTTACTGATTAGCATTGCAGCAATAGTTTTAAGAAATATTACTATTAAGCTTCCAAACACTGAGGATTAAATATGTTTACCAGAATGGATCAAAGCACAAAAGAAGAATGGGATCATATTTATAACGAACATCTTCCACATGTATTTGATATGCCGAACAGAATAGCATCAATGCTAGAGCAACTTGACGGTGTTTCGCTCGGGTTTGGAACTGATCAGCTTCATCATGCATTACAAACTGCTACAATGGCACGCAGAGCTAATGCCTCAGATGAAATGATCTTGATTAGCTTAATTCATGATATTGGAAAAGTAATCAACGTACCTAATCATGGCCAAATTTGCGCAGAAATAATTAAGCCGTATGTTTCTGACGATGCTTATCATATTATTCGAACCCATCAAGATTTTCAGGGTGAGCATTATTATCATTATCAAGGCAAACCAAGAGATTTAAGAAATCAATATAAGAATGAATCTTGGTATGAAAAAGCCGTGGAATTTACTGATAAATGGGATCAAGTAGCATTCGATCCTGACTATGAGGTAGATTCTCTCGATTCTTTTAAGCCCTTAATTAATAAATTTTTTGAAGTACCTAAAAAACTTATATAGTTATAAATTATTCAACTAAAGGAGATATCATGATTGAACATTTAATTTATGCATGTGTTCTGATACTAATTCAGGCTTGGATTCTTCCAGCAGCATTTAATACAAAAAATGCAAAATGGATGCTTTCAAACAGAGATGGTACTCCGGATACAAATTTATACTTCGATAGATCAAAAAAGGCCTTCGCAAATTTGCAGGAATCTGTACCTGTTTTCTTTATGCTTGGATTACTGGCTATATATCTTGGGACTGACTTATCAATGTTAATGAAGTATTGGATTATATCCAGAATAATCCATGTCATTTCTTATGTAGCTGGCATCTCAATACTTAGAAGTATTTCATTTATAGCTTCAGTTATTGTTTTATTTATGATGGCCGGAGCTTTGATCTAAGCTAAAACTATTTATTAAATATTTTTAAAGATTTTACTGGGGGTTACTTATGCTTCAACTTACATCAACTATCAAGGAAGACGCAACATTAGAAATTGGACTACGAGACATTGAGATACCAAAACCAGGAGCTGATGATGTGCTTGTTGAGGTGAAAGCTTCACCTATAAATCCTTCTGACCTAGGGACGCTTGTAGGTGCTGGTGATTTGTCATCAATTCGTGTTGAGGGTGATGGCACTAATTCGAAAGTTATTATGGATATTCCAAAATCTGTAATGTGGGCTATGAAACCAAGAATTGGTAAACCACTACCAGTAGGAAATGAAGGCTCAGGAGTTGTAACTGACGCTGGTGAGAACGCAAAACATCTTATCGGTAAAGTTGTTTCAGGCGTAGGTGGCGGCATGTATGCACAATATAGAGTATTACCAGCACTGGCCTGTATTGAAATGGCTGATGGTATTGATCCCAAAGAATGCGCATCAAGCTTCGTAAATCCACTCACAGCATTAGGTATGGTTGAGACAATGAAGAATGAAGGTCATGCTGCTTTAATACATACAGCAGCTGCATCCAATTTAGGGCAAATGCTAGTTAAGATTTGTTTGGCTGATGATATTCCATTGATAAATATTGTTAGAAAATCTGAGCAAGTCGAATTGCTTAAATCACATGGCGCTAAATATATTTGTAATTCATCTGATGATAATTTTAAAGAGATATTAGTTGAGGCAATTAAAGCTACAAATGCAACCTTAGCCTTTGATGCAACTGGAGGAGGAGAACTGAGCGGTAGAATACTTTCATGTATGGAAATAGCATTAAGAGCAAATATGAAGGAATTTAGTCCTTATGGATCTACTCAACACAAGCAAGTTTATGTATATGGAGCCCTAGATCAAAGCCCTATCAATTTACCAAATAATCGATCCTTTGGCATGTACTGGGGTATTGGCGGATGGTTACTTACACCTTTCTTAGAAAATGCTGGTATTGAGAAAAATATTCAACTAAGGCAAAGAGTTTCATCAGAAATTAAAACAACTTTTGCCAGCACTTATACAAAAGAAATTTCTTTAGTTGAGGCATTATCATTGGATGAAATGATGATTTACGGATCTATGGCAACTGGCATGAAGTACCTCATTAATCCAAGCTTGCAATAACATAGCAATACCATCCAATATAATAGCTCTATAAAGAATATTTCAAAAAGTGTGAGTTATTATTTACTTTAAGATAAAATTTTACGATGTCAGATCCATATAATTTAAAAGAATACATAAGAACTGTAGATGATTTCCCGATAGACGGTATTAAATTTAGGGATATTACAAGTTTAATTGAAACGCCTGATGCGTTCGTGAAGACATGCAATGCAATGGATGAATTAACCAAGGCTTTTAATCCATCCGTTATTGTTAGCATTGAAAGTAGAGGATTTATCTTTGCTGGATCAATTTCAAAAGATTTGGCACTTCCATTTGTGCTTGCTCGCAAGCCAGGTAAGTTACCTAATGAATCCTATACTAAGGAATTTGATCTGGAGTACGGCAGCACATCAATAGAAATTCAAAAGAATACTTCAATCACCCCCAAAGATAGGGTCGTGATTATTGATGATTTAGTTGCAACAGGGGGCACAGCTATAGCTTGTGCAGAGCTATTAACTGAAAATTTTGGCGTTCTGAATGAAAATATTTTAGTTCTTGCTGTTATCGATTTACCTGATCTTGGTGGAAGCAAGCTAATTGCTGATCATGGACACAGTGTAAATACATTGGTAACTTACTCTGATTCTTAACGATTAAAAAGCTTTTCGCAACCAGTACCATCTAAAAAATTTAAAACTCTTTTTTTATCAAGATCATTTAGAGTATTAAATTCATCTATTATCCAAGTTAAGCATTTTGCTTGATATCGAAAAGATTTTTGTTTCCAAACCGAACCATCAACCTCTGCTTCCAAAGACTCATTTCCATCTTCAATAGCTTTTGAATTAGCCAATAAAACCGGTATATAAAATTTACCCACTTGATTAAGAATTTGTTTTAATGAGTCTGGGCAATCCTCAAGTACATTCAAGCTATCTTTATTAACATCCAATCCTGATAGGTCATTCATTAGATCATGCCAGGCCACAACCCTTATGGCTAAATCATGTGCAATTGTCCTCGATGTAGCCTCAAATCCAATCAGCTGAGAAAGTTGACCATAAAAAGAAAAATCAGATGATGTAGGTAAATTCCCCAATAGGTAAGAGCTATTTTCAAGATGCAAATTAAATAATGTCATAAATTTTTTAAAACTTGAATCAATAATTTTTGCAGTATTTTCATTTGATCCAACGACCCAAAGTCTTTCTATTTGTCTTTGTGAAATAAATTGTTTTGCTTCTTGCAGGATATCTTTGGGTAAATTAACTTGAGAATTCACTAAGGGTAAAATTGTTCCCGCTTTATCTGTATCTGATTCAAAGTGCCAACGATAATGAAACATATATTTAGTAAGCCATTCATCCCCAAAATCTTCGAGTAAATAGTTAATAAAATTTAAAGCCTGATCCTGAGGCAATACACTTCGTTCTGGATGTTTTTTTTCTAAGGTTCGAATTATTGGCGTGGAATCAGTTGTAGCTACTTCATTACCTGAATCATCTTCTAAAAGCATTACAGGTAATAAAATTGGCTTTGGAGGTGTGATATTTCTTTCCTTTAATAGAGACGCAACGTCTCCAAAATGAACATCGAAAGGTATACGCTTAAATCTCATAAGAGAAATCATTTTTTGTGTATACGGCGATGGTGTAGCCCCAAAAATTTGATATCTTTTATCCATGGCTTATATTTTATGATGAATCGACATATATGGGGCTACTTTACCAATACTAATAATTTACGTGTATTACATTAGCCTATTTCCTAATTTTTCATATCCTGTAAAATGCGGTATTTACAACATGGAGAGATGGCAGAGCGGTTGAATGCACTGGTCTTGAAAACCAGCAAGGGGGCAACTCCTTC
>MDSV01031389.1_pt1 | contig 38022 bp, 35 predicted proteins | sample 810851 | NCBI WGS metagenome assembly MDSV01 (sample SAMN05326640, study PRJNA326480) | marine metagenome | isolation source: seawater | place: Atlantic Ocean: North East | collected 2012 | reverse complement strand
GAATTTGGATTCCTTATTTTAACAATTTTATTTAAAAGCCAATTTTTCATACAATCTGGAATAAGTCTGTCATCAGACCAATCACCTCCACCTATTACATTTCCAGCACGAGCGGTACATATTCTTAAATATTTATTTTTTTTATCTATAAAAGATTTAAAGTAGGATGAGAAAAGTATTTCTGAGCTAGCTTTAGAAGCACTATATGGATCTTCACCCCCAAGTATATCACTTTCGATATAACCTTTTTCTTGTTCAATATTTCGATAACATTTATCACTTGTGACCATAACGGCTACACATTTTTTTTTTAAATTATTTAATGAAATTAGAACGTTCAAAAAACCAATAACATTTGTATTCCAGGTTTCTAATGGATTTTTGAGTGAATTATATACCAAAGATTGTGCAGCTAAATGAAATACAAAATCTGGTTTAATTTTATTTATCGTTTTATTTAATTTATCTAAATTATTTATATTAAAATAGTATTCTTTAATTTTTAAATTTTTTTTAACTAAGTTAAAATGATTATTTTTTTTATTACTTTTTAATGAAATACCATAAACTTTTGCTCCAAGTAATTTAAACCATATGGTTAACCAGGAACCTTTGAAACCATTAAATCCTGTTATAAGAATTTTTTTATTTTTAAATAAATAATATTTTTTTTGCATGTAATTATCTCAATATATATTTATTAAAAATGTTATTTTGTTTATTAAATAGTATTGAGTCAAAATTTTTAATTTTATATTTAACTATTTTTTCGTTTATAAAATTTAGATCTATGCTCGGCCAAATAAAACTATGATATAAATCAAAAAATGAATTCTCAGTTATATGAATAACTTTAAAATTATGTTTTAATGCTTCTATAATTGCTCCTGTCGATCCGATGAAAATTGCTGTTTTATCACAAGAATTTAAATGATTATCATCCTCTTTTTCAATTATCAAATTTAAATCGTTTATAAGCTTTAAGTGTTTTTTTGATTTATTTGCAGCTGGATGATTTTTAATTTTAAACTTTGAAAAATTAATATTTCTCTCAATTTTAATTAACTTTTTAAAATTAGAAATAATTTCATCTGAGAACGTAAAATCAATCGGTAAATAAATATAATTCTCTTTTAAACTAGTCTTATTTTCGAAAAATCTAGTTGAAGGTAAAACTTCAATTTGATCATCATTCCATTTAAGATATTTTTTAAATGCAAATTTCTGGTCATTAGAATTTAAGATTATATTGTGTGGAGAATTTTGAGATTTCAAAAAATGACTAGGAAATGACGGAAAAGAGTGAATATATCCAACTGTTCTATTTAATAAAAAATTTTTTTTTAAGTAATTAATTATAAGTGATTGAAATGGCTGGTTTTCATAAGGCATCAGAGTAAGCCTTAATTCATTATTAAAAAATGGTTTGATTTTTTCAAGTATATGTATTGAAAAAAAACTTGGTTGAGTAAAAAAACTACTGTCTATAAAAAAATTGAATTTAAATTTTTTTTTTAAACTAATTGATAGAAAATTATAAATTTTTTTTAATAAAGATATTTTTTTTTCAAAAAAAAAAACTGTATTTTTGATATTTTCAATATTTGATTTGTAATTACTCATAATTATAATCCAAAGAGTATTTTGAGTTTCTGAACTTGATACATTAAAATATTTATCTTGGAATTGATTATTATTTAAATTTGAAGTTTCTCCCCATGTTATTATAACTTTATCGTACTTATCAATTTTATTTTTATCATAAGATATCTCATATTCATTCATTGATATAGATGTATAAATATCTGAAAAGAATTTTTTTAATAGAGATACATAGTTTTTTTTTGTAAGCCAGAATTTTAAAATTTCAAATCCAATACAATTTGTAAATGTACAAAAAAATAAAGCACTAAATTTTTTTTTGGTTTTGAAATTATAACTATCAATGTAATTTATTAATTTTTCAAATGAATTACTAAAATCCACAATGCTATTCTCCCCCTGAAATATTAAGTCTTTGACCAGTTATATAACTATTTTCTTCTGATGATAAAAAATATATATATTTAGCTATTTCAACTGTTTCTGCGAATCTTTGTATTGGAATTAACTTTTTTCTTTTATTTATATCCTTAAACTTAATTTTTTTGTGAATTTTTGTGTTTGTAGCGCCAATAACCAAAGTGTTCATTAAAATATTTTTACTGGCTAAATTTTTAATATTAGATGGTATAAATTCGTTTATTTTTTTTGATAATGAATAATTAAAAGTATTTTTTCCACCACCAAATTTTACACCTATACTTGAAGTCTGCAAAATCCTACCAAACTCTTCTTTAATCATATTTGGCAACATTTTTTTAATGATAAAATATGGAACAACACTATTTACTTTAATAGATTTCAGTAACTGATCTATTTTAAAATTTTCGAAACTTTTATTATCAATATAACCTACTAAATTAATTATACTATTAATTTTAATTTTCGAGAGTATTTTCAATTTATTATTAATTTTTTTTTCTGTATCTAAGAAATTTAATTTCAATAATTTAAGATTTTTATTTTTTTTATTTCTAAATTGTTTGGATGAATTATAATGGCAGTACACTTTCCAACCGTGTTTCAAGAATATTTCTAAAGTTGCTAAACCAATATCAGAACTAGCTCCTAGGATAAGTACTGTTTTCATTTTCTTCTACTGTTTTATTTCTTTCCACGCGTTTGCGTGTTTTTTACCTATCAAAGTTCCAGTAACATCACAAACATCGCATGGTTTAAATTTTCTGTCAGATTTATTTAATCTATTTCTAGCTAATATAGAATTTTCTGATAACCAAATATTTTTAAAACTATCTTTATTCAAATTTCCAAGAATATTTTTTTTACCCCAATCATGTGGGCACATTAAGACATCCCCGTTATAATCTAAAAAAAAGGTATAACTAGGATAATAACATGGTTTATTAAGAATCTCATCTAAAGGTGAGATTTTGAATTCAGCTTTATCCATCATGCCAGCCCTGTTGCTTAAAGTAATTCCAAAGTCATCTTCTGGTGGTAAATATCTATGTCTTATAAAATATTGATCATCTAATAAGTTAGCCTCATTGCACATTTTTTGGAACTTCACAGTATCTTCATAACTGTCATAAACACTTATAAGTAGTTTATTTAGACCAGATTCAAAAACTTTCTTTAATCTTTTAAGGTTAAGAACATCACCATTAGTAACCATCTCAATATTGGAGTTTGGTAGTGAATCTTTACAAATTTTTATTAAGTTAAAAATATTCTTATCCAATAAGGGTTCAACAAAACCAGAAAATCTTATTGTACCCTTGAAATTATATTCTTTTAACTCAGAAATTAGTTTTTCTATCAATCTAGTAGGAATAAACTCTTTTATATCTTTGAAATCCTCAGCACTTCTTGGACAAAACGAGCACTTCCTATTACAAGTTCCAGATTCACTGATCTCAATTTCAGAAGGTAAAGGAAGATTTGTTCCAGGAAAAAATTGAAAAACTTCATTACTTTTCTTAGATTTATTTTTAATGTAGGGGTCTATAAATTTTTTTTTCACTTTTTTTTTTTATTTAATAAAACTCTTTCTACTTTTTTTTTATCTTTAATCTCATCAACTGCAATTGAGTTTGAGTTTAGTTTAACCATTTTAATCTTTATATTTAGATCAAAAAATCTCAAGATTTCAATATCTTCTTGTTTTTCGACATCACTTTTTTTTTTTAAACTTAAAAATTTTTTAAGTTGATTTTTATTGAAAGCATAAATGCATACTTGCTTATAATATTTGCCTTTTATTTGATTTTTTTTTGATCCTGGTATTTTTGATCTAGATATATAAATCAGCTCATTTTTTTTATTTACAACAACTTTTGGTAAATTTGTATTATCTGGATTTTCTGAATCATGAATTTTGTCATAACCACATATAACATGATCAGGGTATAATTTTTTATATTTTATAATTTTTTTTATGTCACTAGGTCTAATTAAAGGCTCATCTCCTTGAACATTTATAATGATTTTTGAATTAATTTTTTTGGATGCTTCTGCTACTCTATCTGTTCCTGTCAGACAAGTTTTTGATGTCATTATAAAATTGTAATTATAATATTTTGATACTGTAGCAATTTTTTTATTATCGGTTGCTATGTAAAGATTTTTACGACCTACTACTTTTTTGCATATATCAGCAACTCTTAATACTAACTCTCTACCAAGTATTTTTACCAATGGCTTTCCTTCATACCTAGTTGACCCGTATCTGGCAGGAATTACTATAGATGTTTTCATTTTTAAATTTTATATAATTCTATTTCTAACTCTTTTTTTTTTCAAAAATAGCAAAACATTCTCTGAAGCTTTTTTTCTCATAGATATATACGATTCTTGTGAATAATAAGCTGTATGAGGGTTTAAAATTATTCTCCCCTCAAATTTTTTAGATTTCCATTTTTTTATCAATGGATCCTTGAGAGACGGGGGTTCTTCTGGCAAAACATCAAGGCCTAAACAAAAATTTTTATTTCTATTCATATACTTATAAAGAATTTTAAGATTATCTATTACTTGTCCTCTTGATGTATTTACCAATATACAATTTTTTTTCATTTTTTTTAAAAAAGACATGTCAACCATACCTTTAGATGAATTTGTTAAGGTACAATTGATACTTATAACATCACTAATATTTAGCAGTTTATTTAAACTATTTATCTTACTTGCATATTTTATTCTTTTATTATGTTTTAAGAATGGGTCAAAATAATAACAATTGAAGCCAATAAAATTTAATTTTTTTGATAAAATTTTTCCTATTCTTCCAAATCCAATTATACCTACATTGAGAGTTTTTGATCTTTTAATGTTTTTTATTGTTTCTAATTGCCATCCACCAAAATTTTTTTGGATTCTAAAATTATAATCCCCAATTCTTCTGATAAAGTACATTATCATTGCTAAGGAAGTATCACTTACTTCACTAATTCCATAATCAGGAGTATTAGCAACTTTAATTTTGTTTTTTTTACAATAGTCTAGATCAATATTATCTATTCCAACACCATACCTAACAATTAGTTTTAATTTTTTGAAATTGCTTAGATACTGACTATCGCAATTCTTATGCCAAACTAAAAGAATTGTTGCATTAAATTTATTTTTTTCATTCAAAAATTTTTTCTTTAGTATTTTTTTTTCTATCTTAGGATTTTTAATGTAATCAGTTATATAAATATTGTTTAAAATCATTTATAGTTTTTTATTCATTTTCTTTTTAAAAATAATCCTAGCAATTTCAAAATCAATCTCATTGTCTATATCTATAGAAGTATAATCTGAACACAAATATTTATCAGGTTTTCTCCCAATCAAATAATTTAAATCAAGAATTGTAGAGACATTTGAAATAAAAAGAGCTCCATTTACATTATAATATTTTGGTAAATTTTGAGAGTAATTATGCCACTTACCCCAATTATAGTTAACTGGATAAAGATTTTCATTTAAGAGGAAACCATTAAACTTATTTACAGCTACCAAACTATCAAAACCTTTTTTTTTGGAGGTATTAAATTTTTTTATAGCTTTTTTATATTCATTAAATAAAGGAGATGTTACATGACACCAAGATACAGTGTCACTGTAATTTAAATTAGCATTCTCAACTACATTTGTAATTACATCTGACCAAGATGTTAAATTATTTGAAAATTTATCTTTTCTTGTTACAAATTTACATCCATATTTTTTTGATAATTTTTTTGCAATTGCTGAATTACTTGAAATAATTATTTTATCAAAAACTTTACAAGATAAAAGTTGTCTAATTTTTATCTCTAAGAGCGAAAAATTATCAAAAAATGGACGAAAATTTTTATTTTTTACTCTCTCACTTTTATGTTTAACAGGTATAATTGCTACATTCATTAAAATTAATTAATTAATACTATTTATTTGCTCCACTTGGAAATGGTTTAAAAAAAACAATATATAATTTCTTTCTACATATGATAATTTAAAAAACAATCAAAATTATTTAAATATATTTTTTAAACTACTTGGTTTAGTAGTATAATAAACCTTTGATGTTTTATTATTGTTTATAGTATATTTTGACTTAGATAAGTGTTTATAAATTTTATTCCTATCATATAAAATAATATCTTTACCAAAAAATAATGCTTCTTCAATCACAGTTGAGGAGTAACTAGATAAATAATCACAACTATCTAAAAGATTTTTTAAATTACTACTAGTATCTATTTCGTAATTACTTGTTTTAGGCATTAAATATTTAAAATCATCTAGTTTTAAGAAATCATATTCTCTGAACTTAATTATAAAGTAAACATTCTTGTTATCTTTTAATGCAATTATTTGTTGTTTTAAATTTTCGATATAATCAAATGTTGTCTCATAATTTATAGAACGAAAATTTGAAACATTTTTTGGCGTAGAAGCATGTAAAATAATTTTTACTTTATTAATTTTATTTTTTACAAAAGATTTGCTTGGAGATGTGAGAATTATTGGTCCTGTTTGTAAAATTACTGATTTAGCATTTATTTTTTTTAAAAACACATCTGAAAATTTAGACTGTGAGGCTATAAATTTAAAATCTGAGTTTATAGTGCTCTTTGAATTAATAATCCAATCAAACATTGAAAGCTTATTTTTATTGTAAATATGAGAAGCATGAGAAATTAAAATACTATCAAAATTTAATTTTTTTGAGGTTTCGCCAATAGAATAGGCTAGATCATTTGATCTTTTTGCTATTATTAACTTAGGTTTTTTATTTTTTAAAAAGTTATACAGATTTATACTCTTACTTGATAAAGAATATAAGTATTTTAATAAATAATTATTAAAATAAATTTTTAAAAGATAGCTAAGCTTTTTATCTTTAATTAAAGAAAAATTCTTATCGTTTAAAATGTTATTTAATTGAGAATTTAAATTTATATCTTTTCTGTAATCTAGAAATAAGTTTTCTGAAATTTTATAAATAGGAAATAGATAGTAAAATATTTTTTTTAAATAATTTATTCGATTACTATTAAAAAAAATAATTGAATTAAATTTATATTTATTTTTTTGTTTTATAACAAATTTTTTTAAATTTTTATCATCTGGAAGGATTCCCAAATAATTTTTTGGTGTGAGTACAAAAATTAAACTCAACAAACTTTTTTTAAAAAAATAAATTTTTTTATTATAATTAAATTTTTCATATTTAATCTTTTTTTTATTTAAGAAAAAATAATTAAATAAATTATTATTATTATTAATTTCTATATTTGGATCAAAATTATTTTTTAAAAGATTTATTATTTTGTATTTTTTTTTATATTTTTTTAAAAATTTTTGATACACAAAATTTATATAAAAATAATTAGAAAGAAAAAAATATAATTTTCTTTCCAAATTAATAAAATATGTTTTTTGAAGATTATTCGGATCTTTATAAGTAAAATTTTTTATTAAATTTATATATTTCATTGTATTTTTAGCTATATATATGTGACCTTTTGCATTTAGTAATGACCCTAAGTAAAATACATTTAGATCTCCCCGTTTTAATAAAACATAAGTTTTTATATCTATAGAATATAAAATATCATCTTTGGAAAATTTTAATTGAGTTAAATCTGTATTTTCATCTATGAGATAAATTTTTTTCATTTCAATAATAATGATTTATCTATGCCCCAACGTTGACTGTAAATATCATTTGCTATCTTGATTGAGTCTTTCATGCTGTGTTTTTCTAAATTTGATCTTAAAGATTTAATGTAACTAGATATTCTAATATTGCCTTGTAAGTCATCAAAAGCATTTATATCGCTTATAGTATTTTCCCAAATATTATAATTATTTTTATTTTCATCCAAATTAATATTAATTTTTTTTAATAACTTATCTATTGAATTAAAAAATACTTTATCAAGCAAATTATTATATATTTTTTTTTCTTTATTTTTTAAATTTGCATAATCATAATAGTATGTATTCAAATTTTTTTTTTTTAAAATGCATTCAACCAATACTGTTGGAAAATAAATTCCAACTGAAATTATGTTATCAGTAAAGTTAAGTAAATTATCTACTGGATATTGAAAAGCATCTTTGATTACATAACACTTTCCAGCATTCTCATAGTTTAATAAAAAATCAGCTAAATGTGGACATTTTTGAATTAAAGAAAATTTTTTTGGCTTTATGATTAGTCCATAATTTTTGTTTTCAAAGTTTTTAAAAATACTTTTATAAAAATTGAAATAGTCTTTTTGATATATTAATTGTAAGTTTCCATTTTCAATATCCTTTTCTTTATTATTAGACCAGGCATTATCTAAAATTAAAATATTATTTTTAAATTTCCTAGTGAGTTTTATCAATTTATCATCAATAATTGTTTGCTTGCTATGATTATCATAATATCCAGATAAAATAATTGAGTTCGGTTTGTTAATAGTATCGTTTAATCTTCTACAAAGATCTTGCCCCCAAACAAATATAATATTTTCATTGTACCATCCGGTAATTCTTGGGTCGTTGTCTGTAATATATGATCTTATTTTTTTTACACTACATCCATTTAATAGATTTATAGCAATTTTTTTTGCTATTATTTCTGTTCCTATCTCTAAATGAGTAATATCAACATTGATATTTTGCTCATAGAAAAATGAGAACCAAAATTCTATTTTTTTAAAAAAATCTATTAATATTTTATTTAAAAAACGTCCATATCTATTTTCCCTTTCTTTTTTTTTTAGTTTATATTTTAAAAATACTATTTCTTTTACATAGTATATTTTTTGAAATTTTCTTACATCTACAGTTTTGATTCCCAGACTTTTAAAATATGCTTCAGCTTCGCCTTTATATTTTTTATCATGCCTATACTTTAAATAATCGTCTTGAAAATATACAATTATTTCATCATATCTAAAATTATTTTTATCAAACCAATATAGATCATTTTTTTTCTTAGTATCAAAACCTTCAATATAACTTACGCCTATATACTTTTTATTATTATTTAATTTATTATTATTTAATTTATTATTTTTTAAAATAATTTTTTTGTTAATTAAATATTTTATATTTTTTAAAAAATTAGATAAATTTTTTTTATTGTTAACAAAATTTATTTTTTCCTTATATATTTTTTTTAGTATCAAATATAATTCTTTATTGTCTATAGATATTTTATAATTTTTTAGATTATATTTTTTATATTTAATCAAAAAAATTTTGGAAAGAGACGGTTTTAACTCTTGATACAAGTATTTGTGTAAGAACACATAAAGATCATCTTTAAAGATAGAATCATTTATTATTTGATAAGTTTCTGTCTTATATATTTCTCGTAATATTATATTTACAACTCTTTTGACATATAATTCACTTTTGAATTTGATAATCTCGTTTGACTTAGATTTAAAATTTTCAAATGAAAGATGGTTCATACACTAAATTATACATAGCAAAAAATATATTATTGATGCAAGTTTATCCTTTATTATATTTAATTAACAATTAATATAAATGATAAATTGTTAGTTATATTTTAACTTAAAATATTGATATAGAAGACTAATTATGAACACTCAAATCAATAATTTTTGGAAAAATCAAATTAAAATTTTATCTTGGAATAAAATACCAAAAAAGATATTCAACGAAAAAAAAAAAAATTACTTTGAGTGGTTTGCTGATGGAAAATTAAATCTAACTTTTAATTGTATTCAAAAAAACATAGATTTAGGTTTTGGAAAAAAAATTGCCATTTATTTCTATGATAAAGATTTTAATAAAAAAAGTTACACTTACAAAGATCTTTCAGAATTGATTGATAAATTTATATATATAATAAATAAGAGGATAAATAGATCCAAAAAAAACGTAATTTTAATTCATGGATCGGCATCTATAGAAACAACAATTGCAATTTTGAGTTGTGCTAAATTAGGTATACATTTTAGTGTAATTTTTGAAGATTTGCCTAAAAAAGCAATAGATCTGAGAATTAAAATTTTAAAACCTACTTTAATAATAACTAGGTTCGATATTAACAAGTGCAGAAAGACATTTAGTTTTAGTAATTTATTAATTTTTTCAAATTCTAAAAAAAAAAATAAAAAAATTTATCAAATTTCAGTTAATAAATTAAAAAAAACTAAAATGAAAAAAATTGATTATTCTTTTTTTTATTCTAATAAAACTCTTTTTACCCTATTTACATCTGGATCTACTGGTGAGCCAAAAGGGATACAACATTCAACCGGAGGCTACTTACTATATTCTAAATATACTTGTATGAACCAGTTTGGTATGAATAAAGATTCTGTTGTACTAACAGCATCAGATGCTGGCTGGATAAATGGACATACTTATGCACTATTTGGCCCACTATCCATCGGATCAACGACGGTATTATGTGAAAAGCCTTTAATGTTACTCAATAGTTCTTTTTTGAAAAAAATATTAAATGATTTAAGAATTTCTATTTTGTATTTACCAGTAACTTTAGCAAAATTAATCAAAGCAACAAATAATATAAAAAGTAAATCGAAATATATAAAGTCGGTTGGATCTATGGGAGAACCATTATCACCATCATTAAATTATTGGCTATCTAGCAAATTTTCTTTTAAGAGGATTCCGATTGTGAATACTTATTTTCAAACAGAAACTGGAGGTATTATTTTTTCTCCACGATATGATCAAGAATACTCTAAAGTTTCACTTGGAAGTGTAGGCAAGCCTTCTTGTAAATATTTTAAAATTTTTAATCCTTATAAAAACAAAAAATTTGAAATAATTTTACAAAATAATTGGCCAGGTTGTATGATAAATGTAGTTAACGGTCATAAGGTCTGGAATAATTATTGGTATAAAAAAAAATTTAAAATGTTTGATATCGGATCATTTAAAAATGGAGATTTATTAATCCATGGTAGGAATGATGATGTAATAAATATTAGAGGTCATAGAATAGGCTCAGAAGAGATAGAGTCAGTCTTAATGAATGAAAAAGATATTATTGAAGTTTCTGCAATTGCTATTCCTGATATTATAGAAGGATCAAAAATTATTGTATTCTTTAGTATAAATGATCATAATCTTAGAAAAATAGAAATTATAAAAACAAAGATTAATCAAAAGTTATCAGATCATTTTGGATCTTTTGCAATACCAAAGAGATCCATTTGCTTGGAGATATTACCAAAAACAAGAAGTGGAAAAATTTTAAGGAGATTATTGAGAGATTTATATAAAAATCCATATGAAAAATCTATTGGCGATTTGAGTACTATGATAAATATTGAAAAACTTAAAAAAATAAGAGAAGAAATTAATGAACAAAAGAGATAAATTTGAGGAAGAGATATTAGACTATATTGCAAGATTTATTAATGTGAATAAAGAAAATATCAATCATCATACAAAGATAAATGATTTTAATAATTGGGATAGTATAGCTCATGTGAATATTATTCTGGGCTTAGAAAAAAAATATAAAGTTAAAATTGCAGCTGATAAATATTTTGAATTAAAGAGTATAAAAAAAATAATTGAATTTTTGAGAGAAAATAATTCTTAATGAAAGTATTATTTATAACAGACTCTGTTGGTTTACCAAGAGTATTTCCAGAAATAGAAATTGTTAATCTTGAGGAAACATATGCTCAATTGGTAAAAAAAAAACTAAATAAAGATAATTTTCATCAAATATCATTAGCGGGTGATTTAAGTGACAAAATTATTGATCATGCAAGATCATATTTTGTAAACTGGAAGCCTGACTATATAGTGGTTGGATTAGGAGTCAATGATGCAAGACCGATATCCTTAAATATAATATTACAAGACTATTTTCTTTTTTCTAAACTATTAAAATTTAAAAGTTTTCAATTACTTGTAAGTTGGATTGGTTCAAATTTTTTCAAGAAACCTATTTCAATTACTAATCTGGATGAATTTTCAAAAAAATTAGAACAGCTTAAAAATTCCTTTAAAAGTTCAAAAATTTTATGGTTAGAAATAACTTGTGGTAAAGATTATGAAATATCAAGACCAGGAGTTTTGGAACTTGTAGAAAAGTTTAATAAAAAATTACTAGATACATACAATGATGACTTTATAAAATTAAAAGAGGCTTTTAAAGATGAAAAGGTTTACAATAGTGATAATTTACACTTAAATAAAAATGGACATAAAATAATTTCGAAAGAGATTTGTAAAAAACTTGGTCTGAATTAATGAAGAATAATTTAATTATTATTGCTGAAATGGCATGTTCCCATGATGGTAATATTAAAATTGCTAAGAAGATTGCAAAGAAAGCTCACAATTCAGGTGCTGACATAATTCAATTACAGATGTGGAAACTTGAAAATGTAGTTTCCCCAAATAATCCAAACTACAATAGAATAAAGGAAGCTGAGATATCAAGTAAAGGATGGACAGAAATTATAAATTATATAAGAAAAAAAATTAAAAATATCTTGATTTATATTTGCCTATACGAACATAACTCAATTGATTTTATTTTATCACTAAAACCTGATGGTCTAAAAATTAATTCTTCAGACCTTAATAATCCTTTGATGTTAAATAAAATATCAAAATTAAGAATTCCAATTAACCTGAGTGTTGGATCTTCTACAGTAGATGAAATAAATTATGCTTTAAAGTTTTTTAAAAATAAAACTAATTTAAATTTAATGTATGGATTTCAATCATTCCCAACACCAATCGATGCAATTAATATCCAAAATATTAAATATTTATCAAAGAAATATAAATTAAAAGTTGGATACCAAGATCATAGTCCTGGAGAGGACTTATCAGGTTTTTATCTGCCAGCATACGCAATAGGAATCGGTGCACAAATTATTGAAAAACATATAACTTTAAATAGAAAAAAATGTAAATTTGACTTTGAGTCAGCATTAGAACCAAATGAATTTTCAAAGTTTGTTCAAATGGCTAACTATATAAAAAAGATTTCTAGAACAAAAAATTTTTTAAAATTAAATAATTTTGATTTAAAATACAGAAAATTTCAAAAGAAGAGTTTAGTATTTTCAAGAGATATGAAAAAAGGAGAAATAATTTTAAAAAAAGATTTACTAATCTTGAGAATTGACCGGGAGGGTATTTCACCCAGATATATTAATAAAATTATTGGAAAAAAAGTTTTAAGAAATTGTAAAAAATATTATAGCCTAAATAATAGTTACCTTAAGGAGAGATAATATTTGTGAGAACAGTTTTTTTAATTACAGCAAGATTAAAATCAAGAAGACTAAAAAAAAAAATTTTTAAAAAAATAAATGGAAAGCCAATGATTTATTACATGGTGCAAAGACTAAGACAAATTAAAGAAATAGATAATATCATAATTTGTACATCAAAAACTAAACAAGATTCTCAAATTGTTAAATTTTGCAAAAAACACAAAGTTGATTATTATTGTGGAAGTTCTGAAGATGTTATTTTAAGGTTGAAAAATGCAGCAGAACATTTTAATGCTAAATATATAGTTAATATCCCTGCTGATAATCCAATAGTAGATCCTATATACATAAAAAAAACAATTTTATTATTAAAACAAAATAAATACGACTTAATCAGAAATTATTCAATATCAATAGGTTTATTTTGTTATGGAATGACTTTTAACTCGTTAAAAAAAGTCTGTGATATTAAAAAAAGTAATTCTACTGAAGTTTGGTATAAATATTATTCAGAAACTGGTTTTTTTAAAATCTTTGATATCAAACCCTTAAAAAAACATTCCAAATTAAAAGTAAGATTAACAGTCGATTATAAAGAAGACTTTCTATTAATAAAAAAATTAATTTTATATTTTTCAAAAAATCTAAATTTTAATATTAATCACTTAATTAGATATTTTGAAAAATTTCCCAAAGATGTAAATATTAATAAAAATTTAAATCAAAAAACTAATACAAGATATTTGCAACAATCAGTTATAAAATTGAGAAAAAATATAAAATTTAGAAAATATAAAACAAAATACTATGATTATTTAGATTATAAAAACTAAGTTTTTTTTAAGTAAAATAATTCTTCACATATTTTTTTGGATTGTTTTATTAACTTGATTTCTTCATATACCTCTAAAGTTGCAAAACTAATATTTTTTAAAAGTTTAATACTCTTTTTAATTTGAGAGTCATTTTGTATTGTTTTATTTAAGTCTCTGTGTCCATCATTTCCGCTAATGTGGGCATATTTTGTATATTTTTGAAATTTTTTAACTTCATTTAAAAAATTTTTTTTTAATGTTCTAGAACTCACTTTGAGGTGAGCAAGATCTAGTAATAAATTAAATTTAAATTTTTTCTTAAGTTTTAAGTAATCTGAATAACATGTTAAAAGAAGAGGATTGTCTCCATACTCTTTTAAATTTTTTTTTGTTATAACATTGTTTTCTAAGTAAAGATTTACTTTACCTTTGCTATATTTTTTTAAGAATTTATAACCTTTAATTAATTGGTTTATTGATTTCTCTTTTGAATATAATTTTCTTTTTTCGATTTTGTTTCCTAACTCAGAAGGTTTGATATCTATTAAAAAACCTGCATGCATTGCATAGTGTTTAACGCCAATCTTTTTACATAAATTTATTGTTTTTTTATAAAAACTTACAGTTTTATTATAATGAGCGGTATTGCAAGATCCTAAATTTAATACAAAATTTTTCTTAGGAGGTGGAAAATAATTATGTATTGTAAATTCTAGATTATATCTATGTTTTAGGCTTATTAGTTTTTTAGTTAAGTTTTTACTATAAGTACAGCCTCCAGAAAGTTCAATATTCTTAATTCCATTTTTTGCAAGAAATTTTATATTTTTTTCTACATCTTTGATTTTGATACCACTTGATGAAACAAAAATTTTTTTATTCATATCTAATTAATTTTATTTATTTCTTCTAAAAAGGTTTTGGTTATATAGTTTAATTCTTTTTTCAATAAAAAAGGAGACGATGGCAAAGATATTGACTTTAGCGAAACATTTTCTGATGCTTCGTACTCTCCCTTGCAATATTTTTTAAAAGGTTTCATTTTATTTAATGGATAAAATGCAGGTCTTGCTTCAATACCTTTGTCTTTCAGTTTTTGTATTAATTGATTTCTTTTATTATGATTAATATTTTTAATTTTTATTGTGTAAAGCCAACCAGAATTTTGAGTATTTTTTTTATCTGGCATTAATCCTATAAAGTTATATTTTTTGAATACTTTATTGTAAAATTTAAATATTTTTTTTCGGAGATTTAAAAATTTTTTAATTTTGAACATTTGTGCATACCCTATTGCTGCTTGAATATTGGACATTCTGAAATTAAAACCTCTGTATTTATGTATAAAAAAAGTATCGTTTATTTCTCTTCCCTGATTTCTCAAGATTAAGGATTTTTCGTATACATTTTTTTTTTTAAATACTATCATGCCTCCTTCACCAGTAGTGATGGTTTTATTTGGATAAAAACTAAAAGTAGAACAATCTCCATAATTACCTATGTATTTTTTGTTAAATTTTGATCCTAAAGCTTCTGCACAGTCCTCAACTAAAAATATTTTATTTTTTTTTGCAATTTTACTTATATTTTTTAAATCACAAACCAAACCATAAATATGAACAGCTAGAATTGCTTTTGTTTTTCTAGACATTTTACTATTGATTTCTTTTATTGAAATAGTCCAGGTTTTTTCATCTATGTCTGCAACAACTGGTTTTGCGCCAATATTTATTACTGCGTTAATACTTGCTCCAAAAGTAAAATTAGGAACTATAACTTCATCACCTTTACCTATTCCAAGTGATGTTAAAGCAAGCTCTAAAGCCGCAGTTCCATTTGTTACTGCAACACCATATCCTCCACCTATAAAGTTTGTAAATTTTTGCTCAAATTTTTTTACATAAACACCTTTGGAAGACAACCATCCAGTTTGTAAACAATTTAAAACATTTTTAATTTCAGACTTATCAATAAAAGGTTGCAATAAAGGTATTGAATTCAACCTATCAAGGAATGAAATATCAATTATTTCCCTTGCTTCATTTAATAAGGGTATGCATCTAATTTTTGGTTTTTGATTAGAAAATTTTTCTAAAATTTTTTCTTTACTATCATTGATATTGCAAAAAACAGTTTTTTTATTAATTAATTCAAATTTGTTTGTTACAATTTTTATATTTTTTTTTTTTTGTAAAATATTTCTTCTAATGTCCCCGTCACTAATCGATCCAATAAGTTGTTTTTTTTTATTAATTATAAATACAATTCCATACAAATTTTGATTCATTTTTTTTAAAATGTCACTAAATTTACAAGGTGTCTGAATACAAAAAATTTTTAAATTTTTATTTTCCATAATTTTTAAATTCTATTGACCTATCAAAATATTTTTTTAAATTCAAATTATGACTTACCACAATCATTGTAATATTTGACTCATTTTTTTTTAAAACTTCACTAATAATTTCATTTTCAGTTTGACTATCTATCGCACTTGTTGGTTCATCCATTATCAATATTTCAGGATTTTCATAAAGTGCTCTTGCAATAGCTATTCTTTGTTTCTGACCTCCAGAAATAGTGATCCCCTTTTCCCCTATGTTTTCATTTTCTTTATTTGGAAGAGTTTCTATATAACTTTTTAAAAAGGATTTTTCTATTGAGTTTTCAAGTTTATTTAAATCTATTTGATGATTTTCTAATCCAAAAGCAATATTATTTTTGATGGTATCATCTAACATTAAAAATTCCTGAGGTACATACCCAATCTTTTTTCTAAAATTTGTTAGATTATTAAAAATATTTTGGTTATCAATTAATATTTCACCATCAGTTGGTTTTAAAATCCCAGTCAATAAATTTACAAAAGTACTTTTTCCACTTCCACTTTCCCCAAAGATAATTATTTTTTCACCTTTTTTTATTTTAAGATTTAAATTTTCAAATATTACTTTTTTACCAAATGAAAAGTTAATATTTTTGAACTCAATAATTTCTTTAAATTCTAATTTTTTTGAATTTTTTACAATATTAATTTCATTACTATCAGGATTAATTTTCAATTCTCTATATACTTCATTAGTAACTTCTTGGCCATTTTTCAAAATTGATAATTGAACAATCATTCTAGAAATTGATGGAAGAATCTTTACAAAACCTAATAACAGAACAGATAAATTTATTATAGCATCTGTAAAATCATAAAGATTTATTTCTCTTATTAAAAAAAGAGATATAATTATTATACCAAATATCTCAAAGATATTTCTTGGTAAAGTTGAGATTAAATCTCTTAAAAAATTAAAATAAAGAACTTTTTGATTTACATTTTTAAATATATTTAAAAAATAATTTTGTTTTCTAAAAATTTTCAAATCCTTAGGTGAGGATAATGGCTGATTTAAATACTTAATACTTTGTCCAGAATAAAAATGCCTTTTTTCTCCCCAAATTTTAAATCTTTTTTTAATTAATAAATAAAAACTAAAGCAAAAAATAAAGAAAACAAACAAAACTGAAAAAATTGTAGTGCCTTGTAAAAAAACAATCAAAATAAAAATACCTAAAATAATCAGCAAGTCATTAATGATTGATATAGATGACATAATTAAATTACAATAATCTGAACATGAGCTAGTTACATTTCTGATCATTAGAGAAGAATTTCTCTCAAAATATTCCTTGTAGGGCATATAAAGATAATTACTCACAAGTGCAGAAGCTAAATTTTGATTTAAATTTGTTCTAAATTTAAGTTGAAAATAATTAAATAAAAAAATATATAAATTTTTAATTACAAAAAATATAATCAAAAATAATGTTGAATAAAATACTAATTCATTTTGTGTTAATGGTGTTATATATTGATTAATAAATTCAATACCAACACTTCCTTTCACTAATATATTCAAGTATGGTATAATAATTGCAATACCAAAACTTTCAAAAAACATTAAAATTATTGATAAACAGACTAATAAAAGAAAATTTTTTTTATCCTTAATTGATAAAATTATTAACGATTTTTCAAATATTTTATTCACGTAAATGCCTAATTGCTTTTATTGAATTTATTATAACAAGTAATCATTTAATAGTAGCTGGATTTCCATATGAAACTGAATTTTTTTTAATATCTTTGATTACGTTTGATCCACTTCCTACTAAACAATTTTTTCCAATTCTAATATTCTGTTGTATTACTGACCCAGCTCCAATATAAGAATTTTTTTCGATCACTGAACCTCCACATATAATTGAGCCTGGAGATATAATTACATTGTCTCCTATAATAACATCATGTTCTATGATTGAGCCAGTATTAATAATCACATTTCTACCTATTTTAGAATCAATGTTAATCACTACATTTGGCATAATTAAAGAGCTTTGTTTAATAATTACTGATTTATCTATTAAAGAATTTCTTGATATTAAAGTTGGAAAACTGAATTTTTTTTTAAGAGATTCAAAAATTTTAATCCTTTCTTTAATATTTCCTACTCCAATATAAAGATTAGATTTTTTTTTAACTTTTGTATAATTTTTTACTGATAAACCCTTTATTTTTTTTGGAAAACGTTTTTCTTTATTAAAAGGGACATGCAAAAAACCATCAATTTTTATTTTATTTTCAGAAGCTATTTGATAAACGATCTTTGAATGGTTACCCCACCCAACAATATAATTATTCATTTTTAATTTTTAATATTTTTAGAGTTGGGTTTAATATTTCTGTCAAACATATTATAAAAAATACATATTATTTGTAATTTTTTTTATATTCATTAAAAAAAGCATCTGAGATTTTATTATTTTGTATCAATTTTGGCTCCTCGGCGAATAAGTCCCGAATATCTATATCGTATGAATTTTTTAGAAGCACATACATATCTTCTACCAACTCATTATAATTTGGTTTATAGTTTTCTAAAATTTTTGCTATAGATAATTTGCAGTCTAAATCTGTTTTAACTTTTAAAAAGCATCTACAAATATTATACCATGGATCACCAAATATAATTGAGGGTTTTTCATAAACTGCAGCTTCAAATCCAGCTGTACCTCCTACAGTAGCAACTGCTTGACAATTCTTTATTAACTTGAATGTATCATACTCTTCATTCACGAAAATCAAATTTTTTATATTTAGTAATTTATCATAGTACTCTTTAGATCGAGCCAATGATCCTTTTGCCGTCTCTGATTCAAAAAAAATTGATTTATGTTCTTTAAAGTAAATATAATAATCATCAGGTAAATATTTTCTAATTAAATTTAAAGCATTTATTTGATCATCAAAAATTCCACAGGTTGTCTTTGTTCTAGATTCAGGTTGATAGCTAGACGGGAAATATATAAATTTATTTTTTAAGTCTGGAGTTTTTATTTTCGAATTATAATATTTTTTTAAAATGATATTATTTTTACGTATTTTTTTTGTAAACTTATAATATTCATAAATGTTAAGTTTTGAACTATCGGTATAGAAGTTTTTTTTATTTTTTTTATAAAAAATTTGATCAGTATATTTTAACGATGGTATAAAAGATCGTACTATGATTTTAAAAATATCAAAATATTTATATTTTTTAGCTTCTTTTTCTTTAGGCTCTTCTCTTATGATGTGAGAAGGAGAATTTGCATTTTTAATTGAGCCTAAATAATTATTTATAAATTCTAAATCACTATTTTTTTTTTCTTTTGGAAATAGGTTTGAATCTATATTTCTTTTAATGTATTCATTAATATCACTTGAGTAAGTTGTTCTTACTAAATGCATTCTGTTATTAAATAATGGAGCAGCATCAAAAAAAAGTACTTTGATATTTAAGACTTCTTTACAAATTAAATAAATTAAATAACAAGTTGGCGTGTGAGGGTTTGCTAATGATACGAATAATGATATATCTCTATTAACTAAAATTGAATACCAAAAATTAAAAGCTTTTAAAAAATATTCTTTTCTCTCCTCTAAACTAAAATTCCACCCAGTTGTATCCTGCAATAAATCTAGATAATTTATTAAATATTTAGACAATTTATCGTATGAAATTTGATCAATAGGATGTTTTTGTTGTTTTATATTTGGAAATTTTCCATTTCTTATTTTAAAGTTTTCGAATATTAAACTTTCTTTAAAAATACCCTCAGTTTTAATTTGAGGTTGAAAAGTGTTAATCACACTTGGAAACCAATCATTTCTATCTGCTATAGTTTCAATAATTTTTGTATTTTGTAGATAAAATCCATGGAAAAAAACATTTTCTGAATATTCTTTCATATACTTTTATATTTAGTTGAATTATTATTTAAATATCTAAAGTTTTTCAAGGTTCTATCAAATTTATTAAATAAACCAGTCTTTTTTAATCTTATAATAATCTGCTCTATCATTGATTGATTATTTTAATCAAATAATTTTTTTTTTTTAATCTAAAGGATTGAAGTCTTAAAATGAATAATAATGTAAAAATCATTATTTTTTAACCTCTATTTTATCAAAAATTAATTGGTTAATAAGCATTGATCCTTCATGAGATAAATGAATTGTGTCATGATAAATAAGATTATTATTTTCGATAATTTTACATTTGGATACGGAATTTGAGCATAGAATTTCAGATGGATAAATTTTTAATAGTGAAGGGTGATCTAATTTATTAAATATATTTAGAACATTTTTATTTATTTCTTGGAAATAATTTTTTGATAATTCAAAATTTTTAATAAAATTATTGTTTATATCATCTTCATTATTTTTTTTTTCACCAGTAATCATGGTGAACCTTTTTTTATTTAAAAAATTTAAAAGGTCCTGAGATAGGTCTCTATATGGAATGGGAGTCGGATAAACTAATATTACTTTTGTATTTGGAAGGTTTAAAATAGTATTTAAAGAATTTTCAAAAGCCCTAGTCAGTTTCAAAATTCGATTTTTCCTTTCAAAATTTGTTTCATTTTTATGAATTAACATATCTTCCCTAGGAACTAGTATTTTTTTGTTGTTTTTATATTCCGTATCATAATCATTAAAATATTTTTCATATATTCCATTTACAATTATAACCTTATTTAAAGATTTTGAATTTTTGATAGCTTGCAATCTGTAATCATGTCTTTTTTCATCATATAAAATTGTTAAATCTTTTCTCTTTCTTATAACAAAATTTTCGAGAAATAAATTACCAGAATAAGACATATGTGTAAGATCATAATCGTTATTTTTAGATAAAGTTATTAAACTAGAAAGCATTGCATCTGTCTGGGAGTCTCCTATTAAAAAAATTTCTCCTTTTGGATTATCAACTTGAAACTTGCAAAATCCTTTATCCCCAACTCTGTTATGACATTTTTCACCATTTTGCTCAAAATTTCTATAATTGCCATCTTTTTTATCAACAAAATGGTTTAGTAATTCTGGAATGCGATTTTCGAATCCATTATTTTTAATGATTATAGATGAGAAGGATATCAGAATAACAAATGTAGTAATCAAAACAATTCCAACAAATTTAAATGAAACTTTATTTCGGTTTCTTAATGGGTTTTCTATTAAACGATAAGTTAAAAATGATAAAAAAAATAGGAGTAAAATTATTAATATCTCTAAAAAAAAATTATCATTCGAAAATTTAATTATTCTATTAAAAGCAAATATTGGATAATGCCATAAATATAATGAGTACGAAATTAATCCAATATTAACGAAAACTGGATAAGACAAGATTGATGTGATTAAATCTTTTTTTGGATTTATCAATAATATAATTAAAGAGACAACAGGAAATAAGGTTAAGAAACCTGGCAAATTAAGTTTATCATTAAATAGGAAAAAAGATAAAATAATAGTTAATATTGAAATATGATTAATAAATTTTATTTTGCTTATTTTAACTGTTATTAGACTATTATTAAATTTAAGAACTGCTGCTAGAGCTCCTGCTACTAACTCCCAACCACGACTAAATATTAGATAAAAATTTGCTTCCCAGTCATAAAGCTTAATAAATACTGAGAGAAAAAAAAGAAATAAAAATAAAAATATTAATGAAACCATTAATTTTTTTTTTTTAAAAAAAACCAGTAATAAAAAAGGGTAGAAAATATAAAATTGTTCCTCTATTGACAAGGACCATGTATGCAAAAGAGGGATAAGGAAGGAGTTTACTGAACCATAACTTTGATCATAAATATAAAAATAGAAATTTGATGAAAAAAAAATAGTAGAAATTACTGTTCTTGACAGTTCAACTAATGAGGCAGGTAATAAAAAAAACCATCCAAAAATAAGAGTAGTTATTAAAACAAAAAATAATGCTGGAAGGATTCTTCTAATTCTTCTCTTAAAAAAATTTTTAATTTCAATTTTATTTTTTTGTTTCCACTCTGTTAGAAAAATATTTGTTATTAAAAAACCAGAAATAACAAAAAATATGTCAACTCCTAAAAATCCACCACTAAGAAATTGATATTCTTTTATATTTATACTTAAATGATAAATAATGACAGAAACTACAGACAGACATCTTAGTCCATCAATTTCTTTACGATAATTTATATTCATCTAAATAAATATGATTTTAAATAATTTAAAAACAAATCGTATCTTGTAAAATCATTGTAATATGAAATTGTTATGTAATCTCTTATTCCAGATTTATTTTCTGTGGTCTGCGATCGCCTATGCAATCCATGAGTAGCAGTTATAATTAATGAATTCTCTTTTACTAAAAATTTTTTCTTTTCATAATTGCTGTAGTTGTAATCATTGTTTACATTTAAAACGCCCTTCATTGTTTTTATACTGTTCTCATAAAACTGTGAGTTTATGATATGAGAGCCATAACAATATTCATAAGGATCGATTTCGACTTTTAATGGAAAATATATGAGTTTAATCGAGGGTAAAAAACGATCTTGATGAAATAAAACACTGTCTCTTTTATCAGATAAATAATTTTTATTCTTTTTCCATGAAGAAAGTCGATATTTTTTAATTCCAATATTTTTATTAAAAATAACTTTATCTATAGTTGAGATATTTCTATGAATAAGATTATTTAGCTCTTTAGAATTTGATAACCAGCTAGCTGACAAATTTAAATTTGAAAACTGTGTATGTACATGTTTTTGAAAATATTTAATTATTTTATTGTGTTCATTTTTATTAAAGAAGTTATCAATTGTTGCAGTTCCATATTTATAAAATGTTTTAAGCTCATCAAAATATTCAGTATCACCTCTACTATAAACTTTTTCAAATTCAATTTCAGGTGATTTGCTATAAAAAAATTTCAAAGTTGAATGTTTTTTTGCAAGATAAGACCAAAATTTCATTCTATTTTTATTATTTAAAAAGTCGAAATTTCTCCTTAAAAATGTTTTTTTTTCCGTATTATGAGTAACTGGTGGGTAATAATCTGTGCCTCCAAAATGTAACGGTAAAAGAAATATTCTTTTAAGATAATAATTTGTTTTTGATAAAAAATTCCTTATTAAAATTATATTTTGTTTCATATTGAACTTGATTTAATTCTCTTTTTTATTCTAATTTATTTTAAATTTGAATAATAGCCCCAATGTTTTTTTAGATGGTCAATTTTTTTTTTCCCAATATACGGCCTGATACTTGAATTTTTTAAACTAATTTTTTTTTTTTTAAAATTGTTTAAATTAGAAAGTACATAAACTAGTTCTTTTGCAATTTCTTTATATATAGTTGATCTCATTAATGAATAACTTTTATAATTAAGTTTTAAGTTAGTCTTATATATTATGTGACCTGCATCTATTTTTTCATCAATGTAATGAAATGATACTTTCACAGGTTTTTTATTAATTAGTTGGTATTCTGGTGATGAAGCACCCCTATAAAGCGGTATATCACCTGGATGACAATTAATAATGCCTTTCTTAAAACATTCGATCGTTTTCTTATTTATAATACCCACTCCCCCTTGAATACCTAATACTATTTTTTTTTTTTTAATAAAATTTTTAAAAGCTTTGTTAAATTTTTTAAAATTATAAATTTTTAAACCTTTTTTTTTTAAATTTAAAATAGTTATAGGTCTCCAATTTCTACCTGATCTCTCAATTTCAATTTTATTTTTAGTTTCTCTTCCGATTTGTATCAAATAACAATTAATTTTGTTTTTCAACAAATTGCTTGCATACTCTCTTCCAACAAATGAATTTTTTTGTGTTAAAATAGCCAACATACTATTTTTAATTATTTAATATAATTTTTTTAAATTTAAATTTACTTTTAATTAGCCTTAAAATAATTGTTTTTCCAAATTTTGAATTTGCTGCAATTGACAGTTTTTCTACATCTTTTAATAATAAATTATGTTCATCAAAAGTGTAGCTCCATGTATTTTTGAATTCAAAATCTAAATTTTGCCAAATATATTTACTTTTGTATTTAATAGATAAAAAAGGCTGAATTCCAAATATCTCGCTATTACTTTTTATAATTAATTTTGGGTAAGAAGTATTATTTCTTATTATATTTGCTTCTAATTTAAATATTTTATTTTTTATATTTGAAACTTTTCTGATTGCATCTACTGCCTTAGAAAATTTAATTAAAACTTTAGGATATCTTAATTTTATTTTTTCAATTTTTGTTCTAACAATATCCACTTCTTTTTCTATATTTTTAAAATCATGTCCAAAGAAACTTAAAAGTGCCTTTCCTTTTTTAGAGGCTTCTTTAAAAGCATCATTAACATCACTATCACTAATTGAATAATCGCGACTATAAATTGGTAAACTTCTTGCTATTAATCTTTTGCACTTGCCTTTTTTTTGATAATCATAAAAATCAGGATGATAAGGTGTCCATGTTTTGTCTGCAAATCTCCAATCACCAAATCTAGGGGTGCTTGTAAAATTTTTGTTTTTTTTTGTCGAATGGTTGCTAAAATCAAAAGGTATCCACTGTTCTAAAAATATATGAAGATCAAATCTTTCTGCAGTGTGTCCCGCTCTATAACAATTTGGAAAATAATTTCTTTCAATCAAAATTTGAGAGAGTGTTGAAGTAATATGATCACTATTAGATATTGTATAACCTGATCTATGATAGTCTTCACTTAAGGGTTTTGGGTGATAGTGATAATAAATATCATCTTTATGAAGTTTTTTTTCTCTCCTAAATTTGTCATATAAATCATATATTTGAAATGGACCCAAAAGTCTTTTTCTAGGATTTTTACCACTCCATCCATGATGATTTAATATAAACCAATTATAAACCCAGAAATTTTTAAAACTGTCAAGAGAGCTTGATCTAAACTTTTTTGAGCTTATTTTATTAATTTGTTTCTTAAGTTTGATTTTAGAACTAATAGTTTTTTTTGAAAGATTATTATTTAGTATATCCTTTAATATGAAATTTTTTTCGTTACTATTTATCTTTTTTACTTCAGAAATATATGATTTATAGTTACTTTTTTTTTGGTAGAGAGGTCCTTCAGTATCAATTGCATGGACAATGTATAAAATTTTTTTCATCATTAACTTAATATAGAGTTTAATACTAGATTAGTCGAGTTTCTAAAAAAAAAGAATTTTTTTTTTTTGACACTAATTTTTATTGAAGAATTAAATTTTTCTAAGTTATAAAATAGTTTTTTATTAAACTTATAATAATTAACAAAATCATTATTTAGAAATTCTTTGTTTTTTTTTAGAACATAGACAGGCTTATTTAATAAGAGGGCACTTACAATCACAGATGAATATAATCCAATAATGCCAATTGATTTTTTCAATTTTTCAATGTTAAGTGTATCTATTAAATCAATTTTACTTTTATTTTTTTTTGAGATGTTGATGTCAGGGTGCAAAATAAAAATTAATTTCTGATCAATTTTTTTCGATAATCTAAAGTAATTATTTGTGAAAAAATTTTTGTTTAATTTAAATTTTATTTTATTATTCTTATTTATTGGCTGAGAAATAAATAAAATATTTTTTTGTTTGAAAGTTCTAAGCTTTATTTTTTCAATGTTTTCAAAATATGGATGACCAACAGTTATTATTTTATTTTCAGAAATTCCCAATTGCAGCAATTTTTTTTTTGTAAAGTGATCAATATTTAAAATTTTATCTGGCAAAATTATTTGTTTATTTTTAAAAAAAAATCTCTCTCTAATATTTACCCAAAAATCAAGAATTCCAATTGTAGGTATTTTTTGATTCTTACAACTATCAATTATTTTTTTTTGGATATAAGAATTAATTGTTAAAGAACAAATTACCTTTTTAACTTTTTTTTTTATTAATAGATGAAATAATTTTTTTTTTGTTTTTTTTAATTTAATATTCTCTATATTAAAATTTATTTTTTTTTTTCTGCTAAAATCTCGATTAGAAAAAATTAAATAATTAATCCTTAGCTTTGATAACTTTTCAAAAACAGGAGCCAAATAATTTAAGGTACCAACTTGTTCACAATAAAATAAGTACATTTAAGATACTAATTTAATAACTACATTCGCAAATTTTTTTAGTTCCTTCATAGGTATTTCAGGATTAAGCATATTCGTTAGAAGAACTTTTGAGTTAATATTTTCACAGTTTGGGCATAAACCCTTTTTATAATAATTTTTGTTAATTCTCTTATTTAAAGAAAATGGAAAGTGATTACTACCAAAACAAATTTGTTTTTGAAAGATAGGTTCCAAATATATTGGATCAATATATCCAGCTCTTAAATTATACCCCAATTTGTTAACTTTTTTTACTAACTCATTTCTAGATATTTTTGAATTATTTGCATTAAATTTCATTACATAAAAGTAATAAACATGTTTCGATTTTTTGTATTTAAAAGGGGTCACCAAACAAGAAGTGTCTTTAAATAATTTGTTTAAATAGTTAGCTCTTCTTATTCTTTCTCTATTTAATTTATCTAATTTTTTTAATTGATAATAACCTATAGCAGCTTGTATTTCAGTTAGTCTCAAATTTTGACCAATTGTATTTCTAATATCTTTTATTTTATAGCTTCTTACTACAGCCTCTCCATGATTTCTTACTAAACAACAAGAGTCATATATTTTTTTGTTATTAGTTAATATAACGCCACCCTCACCAGATTGAATTGTTTTATGACGATTTAAACTAATTATAGATGCATCACCAATTGTGCCAGCAAAATTGCCTTTTTTATCTTTTGCACCTGGTGCTTGGGAATTATCCTCTATTAAAAATAGTTTATATTTATTTGCTATCCTTCTCAAGTCATCTAAATTACAAGTATGACCAAAAATATTTACACATAATATCCCTTTTGTTTTTTTTGTTATTTTTTTTTCAACAGCCTTTGGATCTATACCAAAAGTTTTATCTTCTATATCAGCAAATATAGGTATTGCATTACATTGCAATATACTTGATGCTGTTGCATGCATAGTATAAGGAGATGTTATAACCTCATCACCGGGTTCTAATTTCTGAGCCATTAAGGCAGCGTATAAACCGCTTGTTGCTGAGTTTACAGATATTGCATATTTTGTATTAAATTTTTTACAAAATAATTTTTCTAATTTTTTTACCCAATTACCACCGTGGAAAGCACTGCCAGCTGATGCAACAAAACCAGAAATTTCACCTTTTCTTAATATCTGATTTACAGCATCTATTTCTTGTTTGCCTATAGTATTATACTTTGGAAGTTTAAACATTTTTTAGTTTTTTAATTATTTTATGAGACTCGTACATTAAATTGATATAATTATAATATATAAATTTGCCACTGGAAATTGATTTAAGAATATACTTCAAACCATTGATATTTCTGAATTTTTTTATGCTTTTAGGTACGTTTATTTTATAATTTTGCAATCCTGGATATTTTGTAATTTTTTCAATTATATTTTTTGTGCCTCCTGTACGAAGCAAAAGAACATTGTTTCTTCCAATAAATTCAAAATCAAATTTATTAAACTTTAAATTATCATAACCTAAAAATACTGCTTCAAAATTTTTAAATTTTAGCAAAAATGAATACGAAGTATCTTTATTTTTTGTATTATTTAAATTTGAATTAATCTTTTCTATTTTTTTAGGATACCCATGCAAATATATAAGCAATGATAGAGCATGTATCCCGTTATTAATTAATCCCCCATTATAACTCAATATTAAACTTTTATAATTTTTTTCAACCAAATTTAAAAAATTTTTATCAAAAATTCTTTGAAGATTTATGAATACAATCTTATTCTTTAAAATTTTTTTTATCTGAATAATTTCGTCTAACTTATTTGATATAGGTTTTTCTAAAATTAAATATTTTGGTATTAATTTTTTTTTATTCAAAGTTTTGATGGTATTTAATGACTGTTCTGGAGGCACACATATACTCAAAATATCAACTTTATTCTTTTCATTCAAATACTTAATATTTTTGTAAACTTTATTTTTAAACTTTTTTTTTAAAAATAAATATTTACTTACATTTCTTTCTACAAGAAATTCAAGACTATAATTTTTATTATTTATATAGTTTGCAAAGTGGGAGCTATTTGTTTTGATTCTATTTCCATATCCTATTTTTCCTAATCCTATTACTCCAAATTTCATAATTTATTTTTTATTTCAAGTAATTTTTCCGCATGTATAAAGTCATAGTAGTCATCAATATCTATAGATCTATTTTTTGGCATAAGATAATATCTTGAATCAGAGAAATAATATTTTCTATATTTTTTTAATTTTGAAAAATTAAAAACGTAAATTGATCCATTTGGAATTATAGTATCAATATATTCGTCTCTGTTGAGAATATTTGATTTTTTATTAAAAAGTGGTGAAAATTTATAATTTTTTTTTTTGACAAGACTCCACTCTATTGGCTTATGTTGTTTACAAACACTAATCACGCTACTTGCTTTTTCTTTTTTAAAAATTTTTATCGCATTATCAATATCTTCAGCCAATCTTAAAGGTGATGTAGGCAGTAAAGCAACAAAGTTTTGAATATTATTTTTTGATTTGCTATTAATTTTATCTATACAATATATGTATGTATCCATGACCATTGATTTAGATGTTGATAATTTTTTAGGTCTTAAAAATGGAACGCTCGCCCCATATTTTTTTGATATGTTCGCTATTTTCTTTGAGTCTGTCATAACTATAACTTCTTTTGTAAGCTTAGATTTAAGTGCAGCTTTAATTGTATGAGCTATTAATGGTATACTGTTTATTCTAAGAATGTTCTTATTTCGCAGTCCTTGGCTCCCAGATCTTGCTGGTATTATTGCAATCATTTCTGAAAGTCTTTAAAAAATAAAACATCGTCATATTTTTTATTTTTTAGCAATTTTTTTCCAATAATTTTTGAAGCATCATTTGGACTTAATCCTGTTCCAGGCCTTTTAAAATCTAGATCATTTTTTGTAATTATATACCCTTTTTTACAATTTTTTTTCAAAACTATACTTCTTCTAAAGAAATTTAAAATTTTTTTATCCTCAATTCTATTTAAAGTAAAATTTCCAAGCGAGATAGAAATCTCTTCAGATCTTTTACATAATTCCTTTAATTCATTAAAATCTAAAGACATAGAATGGTCCCATCCTTGTAGTTTTTTATTTGAGGTAAAATGTTTTTCAATTAACAGCGCGCCCATTGATATACTTGAGTTAGAGGCGGTTATGCCGAGAGAATGATCAGAAAACCCAACTTTTATATTTTTAAACATTTTTTTTAACGTATAAATTCTATTTAAATTAATTTTACTTAATGGTGTTGGGTAAATTGAAACACAATGCATAATTGCAAGTTCTTTGTTAATTTTTAAAAAACTATTTACAGAATTTTGTATTTCTATTTTATTACACATACCAAATGAAATAATCGTTGGCTTTTTCTGATTTGCTACAAATTTTACAAAATTTAAATTATTTGCGTCTCCAGAGGCAATTTTAAAAAAATTAATTTTTATAAATTTTTTAATTAATAATACGTCATCATAAGATAATGGAGTGACACCAAGTTCAATTTTATGTTTTTTACACATTTTTTCAATCTTTTTTAAATCTTCGATGCTTATAGAAAATTTTTTAACATCTGAAATTTTTAAAAGCTTATTTTTTTTATAAGAAATTTTTGAAAAAATATTATTATCATCAAATTTTTGAAATTTGACGGCATCTGCTCCTGCTAATGAGGCTAATTTAATTTGCTTTTCGCATAAATCCAAATTTCCATTATGGTTTGAACCAATTTCAGCAATTATATATGGCCTCGGATTAGTTTTTTTTAAAAATTTTATAAAATTATTTTTCATAATAAATCCTTATACATTAAATAAAATCATATCTTTCCTATTTTTTTCATTTTATAGTTTTTAGAGGGAATCTCTGTTTACCTTGATTTTTTATAGTCAAATCTATTAATGCAGAACGCAGAAAATCACTATTAGATAACTTTTTTACTATTACTGATAAGGATTTATCAGTTATTTTATTTTTTTTATATTGTCTTATATAACCATATTTTATCATAAGATCGTTTAGCAATTTTTCACAAATAAAAATTTCATTATTATTTAATTTTTTTTTCCACATATTTATATTTTTTTTATAGATTTTATTTCTGTGATTTAATCTATATACTGAATTGGAGTTCCATTTTTTACCAAAATTATCTACAAAATTTTTTGTATCCAACATATTTTTATCATATTTTATTCTAAACTTTCTCATTATTCTTATTAATGTTTTTTTGGGCTCTAAAACTAAATCCTCATATTTAACTAGTGAGTATCTTCTTAGTTTATATTTTTTTTTATATTCAAGTCCAAATTTCATTGAGTCATATGAGTTAAAAATACTATCTAAATATTTACTATTTTTTGCATATGTGAAATTTTTCCATGAAGCAAGAACAGCTCTTGGATCTCTAATAATATGTAAGACTCTCCCATTTGGAAAAACTCTGAGAAAATCATTTATTTTTCTCCATTGTACATTTGATTTTTCACCAAGTATTTGTTTTTTACTATTTTTTGAAATCTGTTTTAAAATAGAAATATAAAATTTATTAATTTTTTTATCTTTTAATTCAATCTTAACATTAAATCTTTTTTTTGTAATTTTGTTAATAGAATATTCTTTTCTTTTAATTTGGAATATTTTTTTTTTATTGATCTCATCTAATGATATGAAATTTAATATATGAACCCCATCATAAATTATATTTATATTTTGATGTGCATTTAGAATTCTAGATATCAAAGTTGAGCCACTTCTCCAGGTACCTGTAATAAAAATTGGTGAATTATCTTCCATTATTTTATATCAAATCCTTTTTCAAATACTATTGTTTTCTTTTTGAATTTTTTAGAAATGTTTTTTTTATATTTAAAATAATAATTATTCTTTTTAAAAACTTTATTTTCAAAATTTAAAAATTTACCTTTATAATCCCAATTCCAATTTTTATTCCTATTCCAACAAATTTTACTTCTATGATTTTCCATAATAAAATAAAATGACTCATTTGTAATTCCAAGCCAATCTATAAATTGTTTTAAAAATTTTGGTTTTTTATTGATATAAAAACTAATTAACGTTTTTCCGTAATTTTTGGTAATTCTTTTTAACCTTATCTCTCTTGAAACATTATCATTAACTTTTGAGTAACCATGTTTTAAAAATTTGATGTAATCATGAACATCAGAATAATATAAGCAGTGTGAATAATTATATTTGTCAAAAGTTCTGTTTTGTATATTGAAATTATATTTATACTTTTTGTGCATATCGGCATGTTGTTTAAAACTATCCCAGAACATATAATTATTTAAATAAATCCCTCGTACTCCTACTTTTTCTAAATCATTCATACTTGGATATTGATAATTGACCAAATCGTCCTGATCACAAATTTCACCTACTAAATCATTTGCATCGTAACCCATAAGATCATGATTTTTTCTATACTTCTCATTCATTTCAACTTTATCATTGTGAGAAAACATCCCAACTTGATCAATTCCTTGTTGTGCTCCCCATATAATTAAAGGTATTTTATATTTTACAGCAACTTGTACAGGAAAAGCAGTCTGTCCAGCTATACAATGCCAATAAATACTGCCAAATTTAATTAAGCTCTCTTTGGTAATTTTTTTTACCTTACGGGGATTAGTTGTCATTTGGAGAAAATCGTTATCAAATTTTGATCTTAACAAAGCGAGATTGTAAATACCAACAGGAGAGTTATAATGTGTATTATAGTTTACTAACAACGGATTACCCTTCAATACTCTTGTTACATAGTCGACAATAAAAAAAGAGTCTCCGCCACCAGTAACTGGTATTATACAATCATAATATCCTTTTTTAGATTTATATCTTTTAAATAGTTTTTTTAAGGACTCTTCTTTGGAAGACCAATCAATATTATATTTTTCTTTATGTATTCTACAACCTGAACAAACTCCATCCTTAAAAGTTATTTTTAACGCATGGTTTTCTGGATAGAGACATTCTTTACAAATTTTCATTATTAAAATATATAATCTTTCTCAATTCTAAAAATTTTTTTTTTATTAAATTTATTAATATAATTTTTAATTTTTAGGATTGACATCTCCTCAAAATGCAAAGAATTACCAATAGCGATAGCCGAAATATTTGATTTAATAATATTATTTATATGTTGAGGTTTTCCATAACCACTTGAAAATATAGTTGGTTTATTTGTTAATTTTAATATTAATTCCATCAAATCGATATCGAAACCTTGCTTAGTTCCATCGTTGTCTATAGATTGAATAAAGAATTCACCTACTCCACAGTCCTCAAACTTAATTATTTCATTTTTAATTAATGGTAAGTAATTTTTACTATTTCTATTAAAAATGAAGTATTTATTATCAATTTTTTTTATATCTAAAGATACAATTAGACATTGCATACCATAAGTATTACTTATCTCTGAAAGTAATTTTTTATTTGTAAAAGCGGACTTATTTAAACAAACTTTATCTACTCCTGATCTGAGTAATATATCAATATCACCTTTTTTTTTAATACCACCTCCATAACATAAAGGTAAATTATTTATTTTTGAAATATTTGAAATAAGTTTACAATTATTTTTTAAATCTATTTGGTTTGAAATATCAATTAAAAAAATTTCGTCAGCTTGCCAATTATTAAAATACTCAAAACTACTTTCTAAAGAACCAACAGGCAGATATTTGCTAAAATTTATACTTTGTATGACCAGATTTTCTTTAATGATAATCTTAGCTATTAATCTTTTTTTGATCATTATAGTTTCTCAATATATTTTTTTGTTATTTCTAAGCCTGCTCTTTGACTTTTTTCAGGATGAAATTGAAAGCCTGTAATATTTTTTTGCTGTATTATAGCTGGGATATTTACTCCGTATTTTATATAACCTAAAGTGAGTTTGTCATTTTTGAAGTAGTAACTATGATCAAAATAAACATGTTTTTTAGCTAAATTACTCAAAAAATTGCTTTTTTTTTTTTATTATTATTTCTCTCCAACCTACGTTTGGTAGTTTGTAATTTTTAGTTTCTTTAATTTTATGAAAACTACCATCAATTAAATATAATCCTTTAGAATTTTTTGATTCATGTGAATTTTTTGCTAAAATTTGCATACCTAAGCATATTCCTAGAATATTTTTTCTTTTAACTTTAGCAAAATTATAAATTAGGTCTCTATTTTTTAAATTTACATTTTTCATAGCTCCATTAAAAGATCCAACACCAGGGAATACTAATAAATCAAATTTACTTTTATTAGATAATTGTGTAATTACTTCGGTTTTTAATTCTAACGCATTAGTAAAAAAGTTATATAAAGATTTTATATTTCCAACCTTATAATCAAAAATGTTAACTATCATATCCAACAGAAAATTTTTTTTTCCATTCTCCTTTAGATTTATAAAAAAGTTTTTTATTTACAAATTTATCCACATGTTTCCAAAATTTACTTTCAGTAATATTTATATATTTACAAAATTCTAAAATATTTTTTTTTGGTACAAAATAATCAAATTTTTCAACAATTAAAACTGCATCTTTTCTAGTCATTCGCTCATGTCTTATCTCTTCATTAACAAAATCAGTCACTTTTCCAAATCCAAATTTAAAATATTTAATCATCTGATTTATAGACATAAAATTTTCATCTAAAGCATTACAATTTATTAAATCTCCCCATTTACTAGGTGACTTTTCTCTAAGATTTAATCCATGTGCTGCAGAAAAAGTTCCATTGTATAATCGAGACCATTGGTTCATGAAAAATCCTAAATAATAAATATTTAAATTTTTTTTTAAAAATTCTTTTTCGAGAGGGTAATAATAGGGGATAATCTTTTCTCTCTTGATATCTTTATCTAATAACCAATCTGGCCGACCACCTTTTAAGGTATTCATATTTCTAGTTTTATTTGCTAAATACATTTTATTTTTAATTATTGATCCAGTTTCACCGGTAGTACTTGCGGGATTTTCACCTAAAAATGCGTGTTTAATACCTAAATTCATAGATATTTTTGGTAATGAAGAATATAATGCTAATTCGCTTGCTATAGCCAAATTACCATATTTAAAAAATGATTTTTTTAATGTTTTTTTCCACGTAATTGGTGATGGGCTTAAATATAAAATATCAAATCCTAATTCGTTTAGATTTTCAATATTTTCTGCACCAATTTCAGAAATCTGCTCTGGAGGATAGGAACAACATATTAAAATTGGTTTCAATTTTAAATGATCTCTTACGTAAATTGATTGTCTTGTGCTATCTTTTCCACCACTTACACCAATCGAACAATTGTATGGACTATTCTTTCCATCCATCTCTATTTGCTTAACTATTTTTCTTAAAATTAGTTTTTTATCAATTTCAATATTTTTATTTGTTTCTCTCACAAATGAATTGCATGCATAACAAATTTGATTTTTATCAAATACAGCATTTGGTCTTGTTGAAGGTTGAAGGCAAGACTTACAATACTTAATAGACATAATAAATTATTTAAAAAAAATAATTTAAGTTTTGATTCAAATTATCTTTGAACCAATTTATTGTTTTTTCTAAACCTTCATCAATATTAGTTTTAGTTTTAAAATTACAAAATTTTTTTATTTTTTTTGAAGACCCTAATAATTCTACTACTTCAGAGTTTTTTGGTCTTATTCTTTTATTATCTATTGTTAAACTACAGTTTGATTTACAGACTTTTTTAATTTTATAAAATATTTCTTTGATTGAATATGATTTACTAGAACTTATATTAAAAGTATTACCATTAGTCTTTTTGGATGAAAGCATTAATTTATAAATGCCAAAACAAGTATCATCAATGTAAACAAAATCTCTTTTTGTTGATACAATACCTAACTTTATTTTTTTTCTTTTTTTTAAAACTTGATTAATGATTGTTGGAATTACCGCACGTAGAGATTGTCTAGGACCAAATGTATTAAAAGGTCTTGCTATAACAACAGGAATTCCAAATGAATAAAAAAAACTATTACACAATGCATCTGCTCCAATTTTGGTTGCACTATAAGGTGATTGAGGTTGTAAAGGATGATTTTCATCAATTGGGGTATATTTTGCAGAACCATAAACTTCACTTGAAGAAATTTGAACAAATTTTTTAATACTGTTCTTATTTTTTTTTATCATCCTACAAATATTTAACGCACCCATAATATTTGTTTTTATAAAAGATTCTGTTGAAATATATGAATATGGAATTGATATTAATGCTGAAAAATTAACAATATAATCAGAACCTTTTATTGCTAATTCACATGAATCCAGATCTTCCACATTACCAAAGATAACTTTGAGATTGTTGTTTTTAACATTGCTTAAGTGACCATAATTAGAGAAGGAATTATATAATATTACTGCGTTTACTTTAAAATTTTTTCTCAATAACAGCTGTGTAAAATGAGAGCCTATAAATCCTTCAGCTCCAAATACTGTTACAACTCTTTTTCTTTTCATTATTTATTCTAATCCAAAATAATCTTTGATAGTTCCAAAATCTTTAAATTGTTTATCATGGATTTGGAAAACTCCAATTTTGAGTTTATTTATATTTTTCATTATAAATTCTGTTGTATCTATTTTTTTTATTTTTTTAATTTTTTTTAATACAGACTTATTAATCACATACATGCCAGTATTGATATACGAATATGATGTTGGTTTTTCTATTAGATTAGTTAGTAAATTTTTTTTGTCAAATTTGCATATACCATATTTTGACTTTTCTGATTTGTAAGCTGTTATAATAGTGATGTCATTTTTTGAATTTTTATGATGATCAACTGCCTCTAGATAGTTAAAATCAATCAGAGTATCACAATTAGCTAAAAAAAATTCGTTAGTTAATTTATTTTCTAAAAACTTAACTCCACCAAAGGTGCCTAGGAACTCTGGCTCCTCAAAAAAATTTAATGATTTATATCTAATTTTTAAGAAAGATTTAAGCATATTTTTTTTATAATTTGAAACAAGAAATATATTTTTAATTTTGTATCTAATAAAACGATCAATTATTTCTTGAATTATGGTCTTATTGTTTAATGGCAAAAGTGGTTTTGGCAACATATATGTAAATGGTCTTAATCTTTTTCCATAACCTCCTGCCATAATTACTAAAGAATTTAATTTTAAATTATTTTTTTGATTATCAATAACTGTTCTCGAAAATATATATTTAACTTTTTTATTAATGTCCAATACAGGTAAATCAATCATTAGTGGGTTTAATTTAAAGATTTCAGCAATTTTTTTTTCATCGCCTACTTTGCAGAATTTAAATTTTGTATTCATCAACTTATTTGCCTTAGAATTAAAATCTAAATTTGAGAACATAGCCTTTCTTAAATCACCTATTGTAATGACACCTTTTAACTTATTTTGATTATCTAATATAAAAGATGTATTATTTTTTTTTGCAACTAGATTATTAAATACCTCAGATATTGTTTCTGAAACTATTACTTTTGAATAATTTTTATTTTTTTTGAACATTTAGCACAAAATTTATCTAGTAATTAATATAACAATTTAATTGTAAATTAATAGTAAACAAAAATAAAAATTCAGCTCTATAGTTAGATAGTTTTTTAATAATTATTTGATTCTAGATCTTTGACTAATCTTACTTTGAAATTTTCCCAATTTTTTTTGTTAAAAAAAATAATTTTTTCAAACGTTCTATTGCCAAAATATTTTTTTATTTTATCAAAATTTTCCTCAGAAATACTCTTTTTTAGATCTTCAATTCTTTTGAAATAGAAAACATTTTTTTTTTTCAATGTTATTAATTTTATGGTCGCATATATTTTCAGATAGTAACGTCCACCAGGTATTTTTTTCAAATGGATATTTTTTATTTTTTATTTTATTATCTAGTAATTCAAGTTTTTCTAATTTAGAAGTATTTATAATATCATCTGATCCTATTTTTTTTTTGTAATAAGTTTTTTGAAAAAACAATGTTTCTTTTTTTTTGCAGTTAACTTGCATTTTATAAATCGTTGAAAAATAAATTTTTTTTTGAGGTTTAAAATACTCAATCAGAGCATCAAAAAAAATTACTTTATTTTTTTTTTTGACAAAATTTTTTGAATAAAATACTTTGGCTTTAGAGGAGGCAATATTTAGCATCCAATTTTCAGATGAATTTGCATTTTTAAAAAAAAAAAATAAATTTATAAGTACAATAGTTAAAATATTTAACGAAAGTTTCATACCAATATCAATAACGCTAAAAAGTTATGTAATAAAATTTTTTTCAGTGCATAAATCAAGCCAATTGAGCTATTAGTACTGGTCAGCTACACGCATTACTGCGCTTCCACACCCAGCCTATCAACGTGG
>MDSV01153975.1_pt1 | contig 38032 bp, 36 predicted proteins | sample 810851 | NCBI WGS metagenome assembly MDSV01 (sample SAMN05326640, study PRJNA326480) | marine metagenome | isolation source: seawater | place: Atlantic Ocean: North East | collected 2012 | reverse complement strand
TTAGTTGCTACTTCAGCTAGTAATACTTCTGATGGTGAGACTGACAGAGCTGCTGGTTTAGCTACTGATTTAGGATCATTTGATGATGGTACTTCAGGTATGGATACTTTAAAAACATACTTAACTCACATTGCTGCTACTTCTGGTTCAACTGCGTTTGTTACGTTTGATACTTTATCAACTGAAACAGATACTGAAACTACTGGTACAACAACAACTTCATTAAATATTACTGACGCTGGTGATGGTTCAACTACTAACAAAGCTACTGTACTTAAAATGACAGCTGGAACAGCTAATACTGCTGCAGGTGCTAAAGGTGCTATCGCTCAAATTTATGGTATGATTATTACTCCAGTTGCTCTATCTAATGATGCAGGGACTGCTGCTGGTACTTTACAGGTAACAACTAATGGTGTTAACTTATTTGATACTACATTAACAGGAAATGGTACTGCACTTGCATTTAGTGGAAACCAAGATCTTGATATTGCTGCTATTAAATCTACAATTAACTTATCAAGAGCAACATCTGCTGGTGTTACTATGGATGCAAAAAGAGGAGCTAACTCTACTGCTGCTATAACTCTTAGAGAGCATGGTAACGGTGCTACAGGTGCTGTAATTGGTGAGAGATATACAACTGCTACTGCTGCTGCTGCAGGTACTACAAGTACTAACTTCGGTATGGGTACAGATGATTATGTTACAGTTACTATTGGTTCAAACTCGGTAACTGCTACTGCTGTATCAGCAACTCTTTTAGGTTCTGCTGTATATACAGCGTGGGCTGCTAAGTATCACTCATCTGGTACTGCTTCAGCTGCTGCGATTGCAACAATGACTTCACCAACTATTGGTGCTGAAGTTGTATTACAAGCGCTTGCATGGACAATGAACCAAGAAGATAGTGGAGGTTATGGAAAAACTATATCAGTTGGTGTAACTGCTGGTACTGTAACAGCTACTTCTGCTGCAAACATTGACTGGACTATTGGTGCTAGTAACCTTACATCAAACAACACAACTGTTGATGATGGTGTTTCTTCGATACTAACACTAACTGCTAATGCTGCTGATACTGCAGTTCCAGCTGTAACAACAGCTGTTTCAGCTGCTGCTTCGATGGCCGCACAAGTTTTAACTACAACAAAAACAACTAACACAGCGTGGGCAAATGGTTCCTTTACAACAGGTGCTCAAGAGCCAATAACTGATGTTAGAGCGAAAGAAAATGCTGTTGCTGCTGCTACTTCTAATGCAGTTGCTGCAACTTCATTTACCAGAGTTGCTTGGTTAGGATAATTAACTAATAACTTTGTATAAATTAAACCCTCCTTTATGGAGGGTTTTTTTATTTTTACACTTATATATTAAAAAATGAAAAGTGTTTTCCATGCAGTTATACTAAGTTTATATTTCTTCGTTTTTTTAATTTCGGAAGCGTCATTTAATTTGTATTTATCGTGGGACAGAATCATTCCTCAATTTCTATTCCTAAGTATATTAAATACTGTATCATTTTTCTATTTATTAAGAAATAATTTACTCTTGATAAGTATTGACAGTGCTTTAAAAGACAAAATTGCTAAATGTTATTCTTTTTTTATTTTAATATGTTTGCTCTCAGTATTTTTTGCAAATAACTTTAGTGAGTCAGTTGTTGTTTTTTCTCGATATTTTACATACTTATTGTCATTTATATCTATTTTCTCTATTGCCAAATTAACAGGTGAAATTTTTCTAAAGTATTTTATAGTTTTTTCTGTTACTGCTCTCTTTATTGAAAGTTCATCAATATTATATAATGCTTTAGATAGAGTTTTAATTAACGGTGAAACTTTTGAGAGAGACAACTTTCTGCTAAGAACCTTTACTGGAAATATAAATATTGCTGCTAACTCTATAGTATCAAAACTAATGGTGGTGTATTTAATTATATATACATATAAGGATAAGAGGTTAATCTATCTATCATACATACTATTGTTCTTTGCATTTTCATCATTATTTATTTTATTAACTAGATCAGCTTTCCTGTCCTTGGGCTTATTAACTTTAGTTGTAATATTCTTTAACTTTAAAAAATTTATTAAAAGATCTATTCCAATATTAGCTGTTATGTTGATTGGTTATTTTTTTGTGAATTCAACTTTTAATACTGAAAATCCTGATGAAATCTCCTCAAGAATTAGCTCAATTACCTTAAACACTGAGGATGACTCCATAAATGAACGTTTAGGCTATTATTCTGATGCTGTTAAAAGTATAATGCAATATCCCATATTAGGAATAGGTGTTGGTAACTGGAAGATTAAGTCAATTCAATATGCTGGGGATTCAGTTGTTGGATATACAGTCCCATACCATGCACACAATGACTTTTTACAAATATTTGCAGAAATAGGAATTATTGGCGGATTAGCATATCTTATGATTTATCTTATTCCTATATATCGGATATTAATTAAATTAAAAGACAGGGTTTTAGACAATTTAAACTTGATGTATTTATTAATTATATCTGCAATCTTTATTGATTCGATGCTAAACTTTCCTATAGCGAGACCTGTAAACCATATCTTTTTATTGTTTACTCTTGTAGCTTTCCTACCAACCTCTAAATCTAATGTCAAATAATGAGAGTTTTTAAAATTTTATTTATTGTAACAACCATTATTTTAATGTTATTTATTAATTATAAGGCTTTTATTTCTTCACAGATTCAGCCATATCTTATTGCAGATCTTAATGAAGGTATGCTCAGGTATTCATTCTCTGATGCTATAAAAGTTGATGTCGATTTTCCTTCCCTTTCTGGTCCAACACAGCCTATAAAGATGTTAGTTGGTAGATATTACAGAAATGAGGATTCAATAAATACTGCAAAAAGATTATTTCTCGATGCTATTAAAGATAATCCATATATAAAATCACCAGAGGCACAGCTTGGGTATTTATATTTTGATATTGAAGAATTTGATAGCGCATATTACTATGCTAAGGATGCCTTTAATGGCATACCTAACAATAATGCACACAGGGATATATTCTTTAAAACTTTAGTTCAAAGAAAAGATACCATGCAATTGAAAAAATCATTTGATTTATTACTTAAGTTAGATAAACAAAACACGAGTCATTGGTTGGGTTATCTGGACTCAAGATATCAAATTGTAGGACCTCAAGATCCCGAAATACTTGAACTAATTCCACGCTTTGAAAATCAATTCCCTAATTTTGATAAAAGAGTTATAGATGGTCTTAGAGTTATCTCTAAGTCCGATTTACAAGATTTATCTTTTGGATCAGCATTTGCAAATTTAGCTGATCAACTTTTTGAAGATGAGGAATATTTAACAGCTGCGTATCATTATGAGTTTGCAATAGAAAGAGCAGAATTTGAATATGCATACTATGAAAATGCAGCTATTTCATATTATTTAGTAGAAAAATATGATAAAGCACTCAATTATTTCTCCAAAGTAATAGATGAGTTTGAAATTAATGACGGTAAATCAGAGTTCTATAAAGGAATATTGCTTATTGAATTAGATAGTCTCTCGAAGGGGTGTGATTATTTACTAAAATCAAGTAAACTAGGGTTTGCAGGTGGATCTATTTCAGCATACAATAATTTTTGTAATTAATCTGAATTAGGGTCAATAGTTATTGGCTTAACTTCATATCCATCAATTTTTATATCCAGATCAATGTTATTTGATTTAGTTGTATCTATAGCTGCCACTCCTTCACTCCACTCTTGCTCTATAGAAAGAACTCCATTTTCATCATATACTTTCCAAGTACCATGTTTCATACCATTTAAATATCTTGACACCTGACTTTTTTTACCATTTTCATGATAATAGTTCCAAGTACCAATTCTCAAGCCATTATCAAATTTACCTACTGTCTCAAGTTGACCACTAGGATAATAAAATCTCCACTTACCATGAAATTTGCCATTATTAAATTTATGTGAACTAATCATACCACCATTATTGTCATCATAAAATGCACATTTTCCTGTATACAATTTATCATTTTTATAAACTAAACCATCTATAATTTCTGTTTCACAATTTTCAGGACTACCACATGAAATCAAAAAAAATAATATACTTGGTAATAAAAGTTTTTTCATTGTTGGTTAATTTAAAATTTTAAAATAGTAATTGTACAAGTATTGTAAATAGTAATGATATAAATACTACAAATAAAGAAGTTAATATGTGACTTTTAAATCTTTTCAATAAGATATGGTGTATATGTTTTTTATCAGCTATAAATGGAGAATTACCAGTTAATAATCTTAAAAAAAATATTCTTATTATATCTATAATTGGATAAGCTAATATAGATATCACAAATATCATCTTATTTATGTCAAACTCTTTCTTTATTAAATATTCGCTAGATAGAATATTTAGTACATATATACTAACTATTCCCCCCAAGAAAAGTGATCCAGAATCACCAAGAAAAATTTTATTCTCTGACTTGTAATTAAAATATAATAAAGGCATAAATGATGCTAAAATAACAATTGAGATAGTTTGGAATTCAGTTTGATTTATAGAAAAAAATTCAAATAGAATAATAAATACTGAAATTACCGAAATTGCAAGTCCATCTACACCATCTATAAAATTTATTGAATTTATTATTGCAACAATAATAAATGCTGTAAAAACTTGAGCAAAAATTCTATTTAATTCATATATACCTAGTATACCGTGGAAATTATCAATTATAAATCCACTATCAATCAAAATTTTTGCTATAATAATTTGAAAAAGAAATTTAAGCTTAAAATCTACATTATAAATATCATCATACAATCCAACAACTAATAGGATACTCAAGGGTATAAAATAAGAGTAATCAAATATTTCGGTATTATTTAAATAAAAGTAAACTGATATTAGTAACAGAGTTAAATAAATTGAAATACCACCATTTCTAGTTGCGATTCCGGTATGAGAAGATCTCGCATTTATAGGATCAAAAAAATTTTTTTTAAGAAAAAATCTTTGTGAATAGCTTAGAAAAAATAAACTTGATAAAAATGAAATTAATATTATCAGAACATCCATATCCAATGCAAATTATATAAATTTACTTATAATAGATGATATACTTATTCACAATCATTATAAGTATTAAAAAATTAGAAGAATAATTTATTATACAAGAAAAAAATTTGAAATTAAACATAAATTAAGTACTTTTGTTACTTAAAAATAATTTTGTCTTCTTGATTTAAATAATATCTAACATGAAAACATATATAATTGCTGAAGCAGGAGTTAATCATAATGGAGATATAAACATTGCTCATAAATTAATAGAAGAGGCTAAGAGAGCAGGTGCAGATTGTGTTAAGTTTCAAACTTTTAAAGCAGAGAACTTAGTAACAGCAAATGCTCCTAAAGCAGAATATCAGTTGAAGGTAACTGACAGTAATGAAAGCCAATTTGATATGCTTAAATCGCTTGAATTAAAATACGATGATTATATAAAGTTAATTGAACATTGTAAAAGAATTGATATAGACTTTATGTCTACTCCATACAGTTTTGAAGATGTTGATTTTTTGATGAAGTTAAATGTTACCTCATTTAAAATTGCATCAGGACAGCTAACTGAATTACCCTTTTTGGAATATGTGTCCAAAAATAAAAAGCCAATTTATTTATCTACAGGTATGTCAAACATGTCAGAGGTTCATGCTGCTGTTGAAATTATATCCAAAAACTCAAATAGTGAGCTGATTGTTTTTCAATGTACGACTAATTATCCATCAGATATTTCTGAAGCTAATATTAACGTTATTGATAGTTTTAAATCAATACCAAATATAAAAGTTGGTTACTCTGATCACGTAGTTAATAATTTTGCATGTTTTGCTGCAGTTGCAAAAGGTGTTTATGCAATTGAAAAACATTTTACAATTGATAAATCACTACCTGGACCAGACCATTCATGCTCTTTAAATCCTATTGAATTTAAAAATTTAGTATATGGAATCAGAGAAATAGAAAGGTCTTTAGGTATATTTAAAAAAGCTCCAACTAAAATGGAATCGGAAAATATTTATGGTATGAAGAGAAGTTTAGTTTATTCACAATCAATTAAAAAAGGAACAAAACTTTCCTTAGAACACTTTTCATTTAAAAGGCCCATGAATGGACTAGTTCCCAATAATCTTTTAAATTTTGTTGGCAAAGAGATAAACAAAGATGTCTCTGTTGATCAGCTAGTAAATTTTAATGATATATTATGAAAATCATACTTTGTGGATATAAACTTATTGGTTGTGAAATATTGAGACTATTAATTGATCAGAAACACGAAGTTTTTGTATATACACATGAGTCTCCCTATTTCATCCACGACTTAAAGAAAGTATGTATTAATAAAAAAATTAACTTTTCACTAAATAAAATATCTTTAGATAACATTCCATTTAAACCTGATTTGATTTGTGTAGCTTATTATAATTACATAATACCTAAGGATGTTATAAACTTTTGTAATAAAAAGATTTTTAATATTCACCCATCTCTTCTTCCAGAGTATAGAGGATGTAGCAGTATAACTTGGGCATTAATAAATAATGAAAAATATACTGGATTTACATATCATTTTATTGATGAAAATATTGACACTGGAAATATAATATTTCAAAAGGAAATTAAAATAAATGATTATGACACTGGGGGAAGCTTGTACATGAAAGTTATGCTCGAGGCCTTTAATCACTTTGAATATGTTCTGAAAATGATTGATCAAGGATATGAAGGAACACCTCAAATTGGTGAAGGAAAATATTTTAAAAGAGGAGCACCATACGACGGAATTATTTCATTAAAATGGAGTGAAGAAAAAATTGAAAGGTTTATTAGAGCAATGACTCATCCTCCATATCCATTTGCAACATATAATGGTATTGAGGTTAAATCAATAAGTGAATTAAAAAATATTGTTAATGAGGAATAGAACCTACATAAGTACCCTATGTTTTACAGGAACACCAATCTCTAAAATTTTGGATATAGCAAATAATAATAACTTTAACCTTGAGTTTAGTTCAGGATTGCCTCATAATCCAAATAATATTAACTTTTTCAATAATTTCAATAAAAATTTTAAATTACTTCATAATTATTTTCCTGCTCCAAAAGTTCCGTTTGTAATAAATCTGGCAAGCGAAAGTAAAGAAATAAGAGAGTTGTCTTTGACTCATTGTCTAAAAAATATTGAATTGTCAGCTAAAAACAAAATTGATTTTTATTCTGCTCATGCAGGCTTTTGTATTGATCCTAAGCCAGACAGCCTAGGTAAGTTTATCCAAATTGAAAAAAAATTTCAAAGATCACATCACATAGATATATTTCTTGAGTCATTAAATAAAATTTTGACATTTGCAGAATCATTAAATGTAAATTTTTACATAGAGAATAATGTAGTTTCAAAACAAAATTATATCGATAACAAAAATGTAAATTCTTTTTTATGTTGTGATGCTGAGGAAATTAATTATGTTTTTAAAGAAATTAATAAAACTAATTTTGGACTTTTACTAGATACTGCTCATTTGAAAGTTTCATCTTCAACATTAAAACTTGACAAAGTAAAGGAAGTTGAGAAAATTCTTGATAACATTAAGGTTATTCATCATAGCGATAACGACAGTAAAGTTGATTCTAATGAACCTCTAGATAATGAATATTGGTTTTTAAAATTCAAAAAATATTATTCTCTATGGGATCATGTAATTGAAGTTAAGAATATTGATACAGATACGATAAATAAACAAATTGAAATACTTAATTAACTTTAATTGATATGACAAACAAAGCTATTCCAATTTATAGGCCATTTATAGATAAAACTGAAGAAGATTTGGTAAATGACTGCATGAAATCAACATGGATTTCATCTAAAGGGGCCTACATCAATAAATTTGAAGAGCAAATAAAAAAATATATTAAAGCAGATTATTGTACAACAACATCAAGTGGAACTACTGCTTTACATCTAGCAATGCTTGCTTTAGATATCGGACAAGATGATGAAGTAATAACAACAAACTTTACATATGTTGCATCAACAAATGCTATTTTACATGTAGGTGCTAAACCTGTTTTTTGCAATATTAGATCAGAGAACTTAAATATTGATGCTCATAGTATCGAGAGTAAAATAACTCCAAAAACAAAGGCTATATTATATACTAATGTTTATGGTTTTCTTTGTGATTATGACAGGCTTAATGAAATTGCAAAAAAGTATGGACTTTATCTTATCGAAGATGCTGCAGAATCCTTTGGTGCAAGATATAAAAACAAAATGTCAGGGACTCTAGGAGATATTTCTACATTCTCTTTTTTTGGAAATAAGACAATTACAACTGGAGAAGGTGGTATGGTGTTGTGTAAAAATTTACAACATTATAATAAAATCAAAAAGCTTAAAAATCAAGGAAATTCTGAAATAACATATTTCCATGATGTTTTGGGTTATAATTACAGAATGACAAATATCCAAGCAGCTATTGGAATTGGGCAATTAGATAAAGTTGATAAAATTATTTCTCTAAAAAAAAGTTTGTATAATAATTATAGATCTAATTTAGAAAATAAAGTGAGATTTATTAAGGAACTTGAAGGCACAAAACCATCCTATTGGATGACGCCTATTTTTTTTGATAGTGAGAGTAAAAGAGAAAAAGTTGAGATAAAATTAAAAGAAAACTCTATTGAAACACGTCCACTGTTTACTCCAATCGACCAATTGCCTTTTTATGATAAATCAAGTAGTGAAACTGCTAATAGAATATATAAATTAGGTATTTTACTGCCAAGCTACCCAGGCCTTTCAGATGAGGACCAAAACAAAATATGTAAAATTATAAACAGTATAATATAAATTATGAAAAAAGCGTTAATAACAGGTGTTGCAGGACAAGATGGAAGTTATCTTTCAGAGTTTTTGTTACAAAAAGGATATGAAGTTCATGGAACAATCAGGAGATCTAGTCTAGAGGGTGTCTCAAGAGTGGACCACTTATATAAGGGGGAGAAAAAAAACAAAAATTTTCACGTCCATTATGGAGATATAACGGACTCAATTTGTATGAGTGATATAATTTCTAAAGTTAAACCAGATGAGATTTACCATCTTGCTGCACAAAGTCATGTTAGAGTTTCATTTGACATTCCTGGCTATACAGCTCAAACTGATGCTATTGGTACATTGAATATTTTAGAAGCAATAAGACAAAATAATTTAACTAATAAAACAAAATTTTACCAAGCATCAACCAGTGAGTTGTTTGGAAAAGTTTCTGAATCACCTCAATCAGAATCTACTCCTTTTTATCCAAGAAGTCCCTATGGAACAGCAAAACTATATGCATATTGGACAACTATCAATTATAGAGAAGCTTATGGTATTTTTGGGTCAAATGGAATTCTATTTAATCATGAAAGTCCGAGAAGAGGTAACAGTTTTGTAACTAAGAAAATTGTGGAATCAATAGCTCAAATTAAAAGTGGGAAAATTAAAAGTTTTAAATTAGGAAATTTAGATGCTAAGAGAGATTGGGGATATGCTCCAGAATATGTTGAAGCTATGTGGTTAATGCTACAGCATAAAGAACCCTTAGATCTAGTTATTTCAACTGGAGAAACACACTCGGTTAGAGAGTTGATTGAAAAAGCTTTTAAAATTGCAGGTTATAATATTTATTGGGAAGGTAGTGGTTTAGATGAAGTTGGTAAATGCTCTGACTCTAATGATGTACTAGTTTATATAGATCCCTATTACTTTAGACCAACAGAAGTAGAAAATTTACATGGTAACCCGACAAAGGCAGAGAAGGTTATAGGGTGGAAAGCAAAAACTAAATTTGATGAATTAGTTAAAATCATGATGGAATTTGAATTAAAAAAGAATTGAATGGATAGTAATATTTTAATTACAATTTGTGCAAGGGGAGGATCTAAAGGAATTCCAAAAAAAAATATTTTTCCAGTTAATGGAAAACCATTAATAGCATATACTATTGATTTTGCAATGAAATTTAAAAATCATATTGATTGTGATATCATATTATCAACAGATGATAAAATGATAAAAAAAGTAGCTTCAGATTATGGACTAAAAACATCTTATTTAAGACCTACATTATTGGCAAATGATGAGGCAGGTAAAGTTGAAACTATTGACCATGTTTTAAATTATATGGAAACTGATAACAAAAAAAAATATGATTACATAATAGATTTAGACGTAACATCTCCTTTAAGAACTATTAAAGACCTATTAAATTCATTTGATATTTTAAAAAAAAATAAAAAAGCCTATAATATTTTTTCAGTTAGTGATCCTAATCACAACCCATATTTTGATATGGTAGAAAAAAAAGAAAATGGATTTTTTGATCTAGTAAAAAACGAAGAAGATTATTTTTCAAGGCAAAAAAGTCCTAAAGTTTATGATATGAATGCCTCAATTTATGTTTTTAGAAGAAAGTTTTTTGAATTAAAATTTAGAACACAAATAACTGATAGGAGTTTAATTTATAAAATGGATCATATATGTTTTGAAATTGATAATCCAATTGAAATGGAGTTTTTAGATTTTTTAATTAAAAAAGATTATACAAAAAATATACTGTAGAAAAAGAAGTTTATGAAGATGATAAATAGTTTTAAATTAATAGAAGCATATAAAAAAATTCAAGTCAATAATGAAAAATTATAAGGAAAGGCTTCATAATTCTATTCCAGGGGGTGCTCACACATACTCAAGGGGTGATGACCAATTCCCTTCAAACGCACCACCTATATTATCAAGTGGAAAAGGTGCATATGTTTATGATACCAATGGTCAGGAGTATTTAGACTATGGTATGGGCTTGAGATCTGTAAATATTGGATATGGAAACAAAGAAGTTGCTGATGCTGCATATCAAGAAATAATAAAAGGAAATAATTTAACAAGAGCATCATTAACTGAATTAGATGCTGCAGAACTTCTGATTGATCTTATTCCTTCTGTTGAAATGGTTAAATTCGCAAAACATGGGTCTACAGTAACAACAGCTGCAATAAAATTGGCTCGAGCATATACCAATAGAAAATATATCGCTGTTCCAGCAGAGCAACCATTTTTTTCATTTAATGATTGGTTCATTAGTTCAACTGAGGTAAAAAAAGGAACTTTAAAAGAAACTGAGCATTTCACACTCAAGTTTAAATATAATGACATAAGTTCTTTAGAGGAACTATATAGGAAATACCCAAATCAAATTGCTGGTGTAATTTTGGAACCTGCAACTTCCTTAATTCCATGTATTTCTGGATGTCAAAAAACAAACTCATGTAGAGAGTGTTCTGACAATGAAAACAATTTCTTAAATCAGGTTCGAGCTCTCACAAAGAAACATAAAAGTGTATTTATTTTGGATGAAATGATTACGGGTTTTAGATGGCATGTAAAAGGAGCTCAGTATTTTTATAATGTAGATCCCGATTTATGTACTTTTGGAAAAGCTATGGCAAATGGTTTTGCTGTAGCTGCACTATGTGGTAAAGAGAAGATCATGTCCTTGGGGTCAATTCGAAATATTGGCGCTGAAAGAGTATTCCTTACCTCTACAACTCATGGAGCAGAAATGAGTTCATTAGGTGCTTTTATTAAAACAATTGAGATACTAAAAAGAGATAATGTAATACAACATATTTGGGATTATGGCTCAACCTTAATTAAAGAAGCAAATTCTATTTCAAAAAAGCATGGTTTGTCTAAAAATGTTATTTTTAATGGTTTAGGATGTTCACCTAATTATTTAATAATGGATAATCAAGGGAATAATTCTCTTAGCTTGAGAACACTCTTTTTACAAGAAATGATGAGAGAAAAAATTTTAATTCCATATATAGCATTATCTTTTTCTCATCGTGATAGTGAAATGGAACGAACTTTGTTTGCTCTCGATAAAAGTTTTGGAGTAATTAAAAAAGCTATTGATGGTCAAGTTGATGACTATCTAAATTCTGAAGTTGTAAAACCTGTTTTTAGAAAATATAATTAAATGTTAGATAACAAAAATATTCTTATAGTAGGTGGGTTAGGACTTCTAGGAAGAGCATTTTCAAAATCTGTAATTGAAAATGGAGCAGAACTTATAATTGGTGATATAGAAACTAAAGAGAATATTCAGCGATTTAATGATCTAAAACAAGAATTAAATTCCAATAAGATTCAATTTATCCCCTTTGATATAAGCTCTGAATCATCAGTAAAAAATGCTTTTAAAGAAATTTTTGAATCATATAGGCACATTGATGCGGTTGTGAACACCTCATATCCAAGAAATGAAAATTTTGGAAGTGATTTTTTAGATGTTGATATTAATGATTTTAATGAAAATATTAATTTACATTTAGGAGGGTATTTTTTAACATCTCAAATTGCAATTAAATATTTTTTGAACCAAGGGATTGGAAATCTTATAAATATTGCCTCAATATATGGAGTAATTGCTCCTAAATTTGAAATTTATAAATCTACAGAATTAACAACGCCTGTTGAATATTCTGCAATTAAGTCTGGTATAATCCATTTAAATAAGTATTTCTCTAAATATTTAAAAGGTAAAAACATAAGAGTTAATTGTATTAGTCCAGGAGGTATAATTAATAATCACTCGGAAATATTTAAAGAAAATTATAGAGCGCATACTTTAAACAAAGGAATGCTAGATTCTTCAGATCTATCAGGAACTCTTATATACTTATTAAGCGATATGAGTAAATATATAAATGGACAAAACATAATTATAGATGACGGATTCACTCTATAATTTTTTAAAAAATGAACGATATACCTATTATAAGCATTAATACTGAAAGACTGACCTTAAAGCCATCAGGATTAGACTTTTTGTCAAAAAGTTATCTAAGTTGGATGAAAGATGATCAAGTTGTTCACTATATGGACACAGGAGGTGCAGACTACACACTTCAAATGCTAGAAGACTATTTAAAGAATATAGAAAACAAGAAAATCTTTTCATGGGCAATAATATTAAAAAATACCAATCAACATATTGGTAATATAAAAATAGATCCTATCAATTATAGACATTTATATGGTGAATATGGAATTATGATTGGAGATAAAACAACTTGGGGTAAAGGATACGCAAAAGAGGCATCTATTGCAGTTATTAATTTTTGTTTTACAAAATTGTCATTAAGAAAAATAAATCTGGGGGTTATTGCTGATAATGCTATGGCATTAAGTCTTTATAGATCTTTAGGATTTGTCGAAGAAGGTAGACTTAAAAAACATGAATTAATTAATGGTACTTATACAGACAAGCTAAGAATGGCATTATTTAATGATTAAGAAAATAAACAAGAAAGATAAGTCTTAAAAAGTTAATCTAGGTTTTGTTCAAATAGGTTCTTACTATCTTATTCTACAAAATATATAAAAACGGTTTAAAATATACCAGTTTACAAGGTTGGACACCAATTTAATGTTTGATGTACTTACCAAGCTCTTTTAAATGAGTCAGAACTAATCTTACTTTTCACAGTTGTATAAAATGAGTCTTCATTTTCTTGATAATTTAATCTGTTATTACGATTAAAAAATTTCCATAAAACTGCTAATGGACACAGAAGTATATAAAAAATCAAGACTAAAATAATATTTGGAATAATTTGGCTTAATATTTTAGCAATAAAGAACCAAATATTTACAATTATTTGAGAAATTTTTGAAGAGAAAACAGCTATTCCGCAAATGAAGATAATTATATATTTTAGAATATTTAGATTAACAAATTCATTTATAACTAGAAAGCCAAATACAATTGAAATAATTACTTTATAAGTATCACTAAAGGGTTTCATTGTTAGAATAGAGTATAGATAAATGGAGATAGGGCACTACTAGCAGCATAAATTAATATAAAACTAATGAGCATTAAAAAAATCACAACTGGTAAGAACCAGTACTTTTTTTTCTTTAATAGGTACCAAACAATCTCTCTCATTGTTGTAAATTTATAAATAAAAACTTGAAATTTTTTAGAATCTTAATTATAAATATATCTGTCTTTCTATTTTTAGTTTTGGCTTTAGAACTTTTTTTTATAACACGAGATAAATTAAACGATAACATAATTGCCACTGTAAATGATGAAAAATATATTTTCTATGACAGTATTATAAAAATTAATAAAAAAGTATCCCCTAATTTTAGTCCTAGAAATTATATAGATAATACTGACTTTTTGCCTTTGTCTGGAATATCAAATTACCTCACAATTAATTGTAATGAGAATGGTTATATGGCAACATATCAAGCTGATCGATTTGGTTTTAACAATATTGATTCACTATATGAGTTAAATGAAATTGATGCAGTTCTAATTGGAGATTCTTTTGTTCAGGGTCAATGTGTTTCACAAGATAAAATAATATCAACACACTTAAATGATTTAGGATTAAGATCATTGGCATATGCCAATGGTGGTGCTGGACCCCTTCAAGAATATGCCATGTATAAAGAGTATGCAGATTTTAAAAATCCAAAGATTGTTTTATGGTTCTTTTATGAGGGTAATGATATAATTAATCTTAAGAGAGAATCTACCTCACAATTATATAATAACTATTACAATAATTACTCATTCTCTCAAGATTTGATATCAAAACAAGATCAAATTGACCGTTATTGGAAAAGTGAATTGAGTATAGTAATAAAGAATAGAAATAATTTTTTTAATAAAATTATGAGATCCTCTCATTTAATGGCGAGACTAAAACTTTACTATAATAGGTTAAATATGAAAATTCTATATTCATCAATTGAAGATAGAGATTATAACGATTATTTTATTGAATTAATTAAAAAAGTTAAGATTGACAATAGTACAAAAAACAGAAGATTTATTTTTATTTACTTACCTCAAAGTGAAAGATACTATAACCGAAATATAGATATGTTGCCTACTGATAAGAATAAATTAATTTCTAGACTTAGAGAAAAAGATATTTCTGTTTTCGATTTTGATAGTATAGTGAAAAGTTTAGAAAATCCAAAATCTCTATTTAGTGGAAATCAAAAGCATTATAATGAATATGGTTACGAACTATTATCCAAAGAATTGTTTAATTTTTTACAAAAAGATTAAATTAATCTTTTTCAAAGACAGTTTTCTCTATTATCATATTTTGGGCCTTTTTTTCATATAAAAAATTATTTATAACCAGATAATCCATCTCAGTGTTCATAAAACAATTTATAGCATCTTCCGGGGAGTTTACAATAGGTTCTCCTCTTACATTGAAACTTGTATTAATAAGAACACTGATTCCAGTATTTTTTTTAAATTCATTAATTAAAGACCAAAATTTAAAATTTGTATTTTTAGAAACTGATTGAATCCTTGAGCTGAAGTCAACATGAGTGATAGCTTGGAGTTTGGATCTATCTGTGTATAATTTATCCCAGTAATTTAATTCTTCATAGTCTTTAGGTACGTTGTTTTTAATATTATCGTTAATTTTTTTGACAGACAACATATAGGGATTTTTGTCCTTTGATTTAAAATACTCATAAAAGTCCTCTTCCAAAACAGATGGAGCAAAAGGTCTAAAGCTTTCTCTATATTTTATCTTCAAATTTAATCTCTTCTGCATTTCAGAGTTTCTTGGATCTGCTAGGATCGATCTATTTCCAAGTGCTCTTGGACCAAATTCAGAACGACCTTGAAACCATCCAATAACATTACCCTTAGCTATTAAAGAGGCTGTTGTTTCAGCAAGTTCTTGAAAAGATTTAAAATAATTATATTTTGCATTAAATTTTTTATTTATTAAGATTACCTCTTTATCAGAATAATATGGCCCTAAATATGATCCTTTCATTAAATCATACTCCTTATTATACTTTCTAGAAATATTATAATACATATGGTTTGCTATTAATGCAGCGCCTAATGAGCCACCAGCATCTCCTGCTGCTGGCTGAATATATACTCTTTTGAATATTCCTAGATCCTCTATTTTGCCATTTGCCACACAATTTAAAGCGACTCCTCCTGCCAAGCATAAATAATTTGAATTAGTAATTCTTTTGGCCTCTTTAGCCATTTTAATAACAATTTCTTCAATAACAATTTGAATAGCTAAAGCTAAATTGCAATGAACCTGACTTATTTCATCTTTCATATTCCTCCTATTCAGGTTTAATAGTTTTTTAAAATTATTTTCATTTACCATTCTTAAACCTGACATATAATTAAAATAAGTCTGATCAAGACTTATTGATCCATCATCTTTAATACAAACTATATTATTTTTTATTTTGTCAATAAAGACCTTGGTTTCTTCAGATTTTCTGTTCCCGTATGGAGCCAGTCCCATTAATTTGTATTCTCCTGAATTTACTTTAAATCCAAGATAGTATGTAAATGCACTATATAATAAGCCTACAGAATTTGGAAAATTTAATTCTTTTAAAATTTTTATAGATTTATCTGAACCATAACTAATTGAACTTGTAGACCATTCTCCAACTGCATCAATTGTTAAGATAGCGCTTTCATTAAAATTTGATGGATAAAATGCACTAGCTGCGTGGGATAAGTGATGTTCTGAAAATAGAATATTCACTTCCTTTTTTTTTATTGTTGAATCGATTTCTTTTAAATTATTAAAAATAGTTGTTCTTAAAAAAAGCTTTTCTTTTAGCCAAATGGGAATAGATTTTAAAAATGGGAGTATTCCTTTTGGCGATACTTCATAAAATGTTGAAATAATTCGATCAAACTTTAAAACGGGTTTGTCATAAAACACTATAGCATCAAGTTCGCTAACTTTTAGCCCTGATTCTTCAAGACAATATTTAATGGATTCAAATGGAAACTCAGGGGTATGTTTAATTCTAGTAAATCTCTCTTCTTGACAACATGCAACAATTTCATTATCAATAATTATAGATGCTGCAGAGTCGTGATAGTAACATGAAACTCCAAGGATTTTCATTGTTTTTTTTTCAAAGTTAGAAATTGAATATACGAATATAATATTAAGTTGCAAAGTTATTAAATTTTAAGTACTTTTGTAACTTAATAATAGTTTAAATATGCTAAATCAATTAATAACATCTAAAACAAGATTAAGACTTTTACTTAAGTTTTTTATCTCTCAAGCAAATCGTGGATACTTAAATGGTCTTGCTAATGAAATGGGCGAATCTACAAACTCAATTAGAAAAGAGCTAAACCACTTACATGGAGCTGGTTATTTAAAAAAAGTTAAACAAGATAATAAGATAGAATATAAAGTAAATATAGACCATCCCCTCTATGAAACCTTAAGAAAAGTTGTACTTAAGCATTTAGGATTAGAAGATTTGGTAGAAGTTGTCCTGGAAAGAATGGGAAATGTTGAATATATTCTTTTAGTTGGAGATTATGCCAAAGGAATTGACTCTGGAAATATTGAAGTTTTTCTAATAGGTAATGATTTAAATTTTAACTATATCGCTCAACTGGAAAACAAGATTGAAAAATTAATTGGAAGAAAAGTAAGTTTCTATTTATCATCAAATCTTCCAGAAAATCAGCCCCATATTAAGTTATATTCTAACGATTAATTGACATGAAAGTTATAGAAGAAGCATTAAGACCTTGGGGTAAGTATAGTGTAATTAAGGATGAACCTAATTATAAATTGAAAGTTATTGAAGTAAAACCAGGGCATAGACTAAGTTACCAGTACCACAATAAAAGATCTGAGGTATGGACTATTGTGAAGGGTTCAGGTGAAGTAACTATTGAAGGAAATACTAAAATTGTTAATTATGGTGATTGCATAACAATAAAAAAAAATGAAAAACATAGAATTAAAAATAATTCAAACAAAGTTCTAGTTTTCATTGAAGTACAAACAGGAAGTTATTTTGGTGAAGATGATATAGTAAGAATTGATGATGATTATAATAGAACAAAATGAAAAAAAAGGCAATAATTGTTTCAGGATATTTTAACCCTCTCCATAAAGGGCATATTGAGTATTTTAAAAATGCAAAGAATTATGGAGATGCATTATTTGTAATTGTAAATAATGATTATCAAAGAAAATTAAAGGGTTCAAAAGAGTTCATGGACGAAAAAGAAAGGTTATTAATAGTAGATGAACTAAAAATTACAGATAAAACTTTTTTATCTATTGATAATGACAGAACCGTATCAAAATCGATTGAAAAAATTCATGGAGAATATTCTTCAGAGTTTGACTTATGTTTTGCCAATGGAGGAGATCAAACAAATGATTCTATTCCAGAGGCATCAATTTGTGCAAAATTGAATATTAATTTAATAGATGGACTTGGAAATAAAATCCAATCATCTTCTTGGTTATTAAAAGAGTAATATGAAAATTAAAAATATTTGTTGTATTGGAGCTGGCTATGTAGGTGGACCAACAATGGCTGTAATTGCATTAAAGTGCCCTGAGATTAAAATTAATGTTGTTGACACAAATCTTAAAAAAATTAGATATTGGAATAATAAGGACTTAAATAAATTACCTGTTTTTGAACCTGGGTTATCAAAAATAATTGGCAAGACAAGAAATAAGAATTTGTTTTTTTCTACAAAAGTTGGAAAAGCTATAGATGAAGCTGATCTGATATTTATGGCTGTCAATACACCAACCAAGACTTCTGGAAAAGGAAAAGGTATGGCAGCTGATTTAACATTTGTTGAAAAATGTGCAATGCAGATTGCTAAATTTTCTTCTTCTGATAAAATAGTTGTTGAGAAATCTACTTTACCTGTAAGAACAGCTGAGAAAATCAAAAATGTATTAAGTTCAGAGAATAAGAAGGTCAAGTTTGAAGTAATATCAAACCCAGAGTTCTTGGCAGAAGGTACAGCTATTAATGATCTCTTTAAATCTGATAGAGTTTTAATTGGTGGAGATGATACAAAAAGTGGGCAGGAAGCAGTAGAAAAGTTAGTTGAGATATATGAGAGGTGGATTCCAAAAAATAAAATTTTAAGAACAAATGTTTGGTCTTCTGAATTGTCTAAATTGGTTTCAAATGCAATGCTAGCACAAAGAATTTCTTCAATTAATTCTATTTCTGCATTGTGTGAGAAAACAGAGGCTAATATTCAAGAAGTTTCAAAAGCAGTTGGAATGGACTCTAGAATTGGACCTGATTTTTTAAAATCATCTATTGGGTTTGGTGGAAGTTGTTTTAAAAAAGATATTTTAAATTTAGTATATATTTCAAGGCAATACGGTTTATTCGAAGTTGCTGATTATTGGGAGAACGTAACCAAAATAAATAGCTATCAAACATTCAGATTTGGTGACAAAATAATAAACAAGATTAAATCTAATAAAGAAGACCAAATCGTTACTATTTTAGGTTGGGCATTTAAAAAAAATACAAATGATTCTAGAGACTCTGCATCTATTTATTTGACAAATCAACTATTGGATCAAAAAATTAAAATTAAAATTTATGATCCTATGGTCCAAAAGGAAAGAATTCTAGAAGACTTAAAGCTTCAATTAAAAAGTTCAGGAAAAAGTAAAAAAGAGATAAAAAAACTTGTTTCACAAATTACTATTTGTAAAGATGCATACATAGCTTTAAAAAATTCAAATTTTGCTGCCATTTGTACAGAATGGGATGAATTTAAAAGTTATGACTGGAATAAAATATATAATAATATGAAAGATAATTCATGGGTTTTTGATGGAAGAAATTTGCTTGACAAACATAAACTTCAATCAATTGGATTTAAAACTTTCTTTTTAGGACAAGTATGAAAAAAATAAAAATTGGAGTTATCGGATTAGGTTATGTAGGGCTGCCTGTTGCAATAGCTTTTTCTAAAAAATATAAAGTCCATGGCTTTGATATTAATTCAAAAAGAATTAATGAATTAAACCGTTCAATTGATAATACATTAGAGATTTCAACTGAAAGCTTGAATATTGCAAAAAAAAGAAATCTTGTATTGACTGATAATATTAATGATTTAAAAAATTGTAATATTTATATTATTACAGTACCTACACCAATCAATACTGATAACTCGCCAGATCTCACTGCCTTAGTTTTAGCTACAGAATCAGTAGGTAAAATATTATCAAAAAATGATATTGTAATATATGAAAGTACTGTGTATCCAGGTTGTACAGAAGAGGTCTGTGTACCTGTGCTTGAGAAATATAGTGAGATGGTATATAATCAGGATTTTTTCTGTGGATATTCTCCAGAGCGAATTAATCCGGGAGATAAAAAACGTACAATTGAAAAAATAGTAAAGGTTGTTTCAGGTTCAAATGAAAACACGACTAAAATGATAAATCAACTTTACTCATCAGTTATAGATGCAGGCACTTATGTTGCTAATTCTATCAAAGTTGCTGAGGCAGCAAAAGTGATTGAAAACGCTCAAAGAGATATTAATATAGCATTTATAAACGAGTTATCTAAGATCTTCTCTAAACTGAATATAGATACCAATGATGTGATTGATGCAGCTTCAACTAAATGGAATTTTTTAGACTTTAGGCCAGGACTTGTTGGAGGACACTGTATAGGTGTAGACCCATATTATTTAGCATATAAAGCAAAAATTGAAGGATACACACCTGAAATTATTCTTGCTGGAAGAAAAGTTAACAATAGCATGGGAAAATTTATTGTGTCTGAGTTAATTAAGGCTAATAACTTCAATAATGGTTTATCAGATAAAATAAATGTATTAATTCTGGGGGCAACATTTAAAGAGAACTGTCCTGACTATAGAAATACTCGTGTGTTGGATATTTTTAATGAACTAGAAGATTTAAAAGTTCAATTTGATGTTGTTGATCCATGGGTAGATTCAAACTCTTTCTTTTCAGACCATAACATTGAGGTTATGAATGAGTTGCCTAATAAAAAATATAATATAATTATTGTAGCTGTAGCTCATGATAAATTTAAAACAATTGATTACAAAAAATTGAAAATTAATGATAATTCTATTGTATATGATGTTAAAGGAATTTTAGAAAAACCAATATATACATCAAGATTATAACTTTTTTTGATATGAAAATATTAAAACCATTACTAGACGTATTTAGATATATAAGAATTTACCAGTTATATCTTGGAGTAAGAATGTATCTAATTTATTTTCTAGGAATCATTTCATCTTTTTTAGAAGGAATAGGAATATTAATGCTACTTCCATTGTTACAATCTATTGACGAGGGAACGAATATTGAGTCGGAATCAGTAATTGGTAAAACACTTAACTCTTTTATCAATTATCTAGGACTTTCAGATTCAATGTATTCAATACTTGTAATAATAGCAATTGCATTTATTTTAAAAGGCGTCATTACTTTTTTTGCCCACGGTCTAACAGCCTTTATGATGGGGACTCTGCTTAAAGAGATTAAAATGAGATTATTTGAGTTATACTCTAATATGAGCTATCATTATTTTTCTTCAAAAAACACAGGTGATTTAATAAATTTAATAAATGAGCAACCAACACAAGCTTTGAGAGCTTTTAGGCAACTTGCATGGCTTGGATCCCACTTTATTAATACAATAATTTTAATGTCTCTTGCATTTATAATTACATTTAGTTTTGGAGCAATGGCATTAGGTTTTGGGATTATCATTCTAATACTTTTTTTAAAAATGAACACATACGTTCAAACTTTATCAAGAATTACCGCAGAGGAAAATGGAATACTAACCAAGTGGTTAATCCAATCTCTTCATGGTTTCAAGTACTTAATATCTACAAATCAAATTGCATCCTTAAAGAGATACATTTTCAAATCAATTTCTATTTTAACTAATACTCAAGTTAAATCAGGTATTGCAAGTGCCTTTACTCTATCAGTAAGAGAACCTATTGCTGTAGTGTTTATTATATCAATTCTATATATTCAAATTTATTATTTTAATTCTCAAATAGAGCCGATACTTGTTTCTATAGTATTATTTTATAGAGCCTTAAACTCTACCTTAGAGGTACAAACTGCTTTTCAAGGAACATTTCAATACATCGGAAGTATGGAACTTGTTCATAGAGAATTTATTAATCAAAAGCAGAATCAATTATCTGATGGAGAAATTTCAATTGGTAAACTAAGTAAAGAAATTGATTTAAAAAATTTAAGCTTTAGTTATGAAAAAAACTCAAAAGGTGTTAGTTCAATTTCTATAAACATCCCTGCAAAAAGTTCTATTGCATTTATTGGAGAATCAGGTTCAGGAAAAACAACTTTAGCAGATATTATTACTTTGTCTCACAAATACACCTCAGGAGATATGTTCATTGATGGTGTAAGTTCAAATAGAATTAAAAAGTCAAGTTGGAATAGTCAAATTGGATACGTATCACAAGAGACCTTGATTTTCGATGACACAATTGCAAATAATATAACAATGTGGAAAGATGATATTAAAGACCCTGATGCATTAAAAAGAATTAGAGATGTAGCTGATCAAGCAAATATTCTTGACTTTATTGACACATTGGAGGATGGTTTTAACTCAAAAGTAGGAGATAGAGGTTTACGTCTATCAGGTGGTCAAAAACAACGAATTTTTATTGCACGAGAGTTATATAGGAATCCTAATTTATTAATTTTAGATGAAGCAACAAGTGCCCTAGATTCTGAATCCGAAATAAAAATTCAGGAAAGTATAGAATCATTAAAAGGAAAAATTACAGTAATAATAATCGCCCATAGAATCTCAACTATAAAGAATGTTGACAAAATTTACATAATGGAAAATGGAAAAATAGTTGAGAGTGGTAATTTCAAGGAGTTAAAAACTAATAGTCAATCAAAACTCAGTAAAATGGTTGAGTTACAACTTATTTAAATTAATAATGAAGAGGTATTTCTACTTTATGACTTCAAATGAACATTGGTTTGACATAGCTGTCAAATTAAAAGAAAACAAAATAGCTGAGCCTGTGCTATGGATTGGAGATCATACTCATTTTGATAGAGCAAGATTAGAGTTTGGAGATGAGGTTGTAAAAGACTTTGATTTTTTTAAATTTAAATCTCATAAAATATCTAAGTTCAATTATGAGGGTAGGCTTAATGATTTTTTCCATTCAACAAATTATCTAATTGCAAAAGATCGTTCATTAAAAATGATGGATAGAATAGATGAGACATCAATGTTGAATAGGCTTGATAGAGAAACAATTTTTCACCAAACAGTTCTTTGGACATTGGATAAAATTGAAAAACAAAAACCTGATTATTTAATTTCAGTTGAGAATCCACATTCACATATTCAACATACTATCTTCCAAGTTTGTAAATTTTATAATATTCCATGTAGAAATTTTGTATCCTGGACATACCTTCCTATTCTCTCAGTTCAAGATACAGTCAGCGGTAATAGGTTAAATTTTTTAAAACCTATAAATAAAAAATATCTTTTGAAATTTTCAGATAAGATTCAGTCAATAGTTGATAATATTTATGAAAAAAAAGATAATTATAGAACTAATCATACTGAACTCGAAAGACTTGAATCTAAGAGTCTAACCTGGAAAAAAAATCAAATAATTAATTTACTAAAAGACACCTTTAGAAAATATATTTCTAAAAAAAATTATAATGAATATCTTGAATATAACCCATTAAATCCCTTTAAAATCTCAGCATTAAAAAAATTAAAATATATAAATAAAAGAAGACAAAACATTTTAAAGGAGTTAAAGAAATATAGTCACAATAAGTTTAGTTTAAAAGATGATTTTATTTATTATGGACTTCATTATGAGCCAGAGAGATCAACTCTTCCAGATGGAGGTGATTTTCATGATCAATTAATTGCAATTCTTAAGCTTAGAGAATTAGTACCAAATGAAATTAAAATATATATAAAAGAACATCCATCAGTTTTTGTAAAATCAATATGGGGCTACAGAGGAAGAAGCCCCCTTCTTTACAGGCTAATTAAAAAAATAGATAATGTATACATTATAAATCATGAAATAAAAACAATTGATTTAATAAAGAACTCATTATTTACATCTACAATTACTGGAACTCTTGGATTTGAATCTGCTATTATTGGTAAGAAATCAATAATTTTTGGTAATAGTTGGTATAAAGGATGTCCCAACACTATTAGTTGGTCTCCTAGCTTGAGCTACAATGAGATAATGGAAAATAAAATTCAAAATAAGGACTACATAATCAAGTTTTTGAAAAATAAAATGATAAAAGAATGTACAATGGGACTTCTAAACTCAAGAAGTTCAATAAGGTTTAAGTCAATTATTGATAATAGCTTTTATGAGTATCAAATGGATGGTATTTATAGCTTATTTGAGGAGATTTTAAACAACAATAGTAATGACTAGAATAGGTGGAATAATATTTGCTAGGATGAATTCTTCCAGGTTACCTGGTAAAGCAATGATTGAAATAAATGGTGTCTCTCTAATTGAAAGAGTAATTGAGAGAGCAAAGCAAATTTCAAAGATTGACCATTTATGTGTTGCAACATCAATTGATAAAGAAGATGATATAATTGCCTCTTTTTCTAAGTCCAAAAATATTGATGTGTATAGAGGGAGTTTATTGGATGTTGCTGTTAGAGCAATAGAAACATGCAAAGAGTTTAATTATGATAGTTTCCTCAGAATCTGCGGAGATAGGCCATTCTTTGACTTTACTATTTATGATAAATTAATCGAAACACATAATCTGGAATCTAATGATATTACGACAAATATTTTCCCAAGAACCGTTCCACCTGGTTTGTCTGGAGAAGTGATTTCAACTAATGCATTGAAGTTTGTAATTGAACAAAGTAATAATAAAGAGCACAGAGAACACATAACAAAATATTTTTATGAAAATCCAAAATTGTTTAATATAAGAAATGTACAAAATGGGATTTCAAAGGGAAAGGTAAACTCTAGACTTGTTATAGACAACCATCAAGACTTGAAAAGAGCTACATGGATTGCTAAAAAAATAAATAAAAATCATATTAATGCAGATTATATTCAGTTAATTGATCTTGCACTGGAGTGGGAAAATAATAATAATAATAATAATAATAAATATGGTAGTATTAGGAATACATGATGGGCATAATGCAAGTGCAGCACTAATTATAGATGGTGAACTAAAATGCTCTATCGCAGAAGAACGACTTTCTAGACAAAAAAATCATTATGGATTTCCTAGACAGGCAATTGAATGTGTAATGGATCAAGCAGGAATTAAACCTCACCAGATTGACAGAGTTGCAATGTCTACAAAAAAATTAATTCCAGCTTATTTCTATACTGGAAGAAATTCAAGATTAAGTGTCTTGGATTATTGGAAAGAACAAAAAGAATATTGGTACCCCAAACTTTATGAAAATAAAAAACCTAAGTATCTTGATATTTTATCACATAGGGTTGATAAAAAGTCATTTCCATATGATGAAAAATTAATAAAAGATGAGTTAGACCATGAAGGAATGTGGCTAGCTAGGGTAAAACATGTTTCGGAATATCTAAATATAGATGAAAGTAAAGTTTCTTATCAAAATCATCATGCATGTCATGCTTATTATGCCTATATGATGTGCCCTAAAGTTAATGAAAAAACACTTGTTTATACAATGGATGGATTTGGTGATTCTGCAAATGGAACAGTTTCGATTGGGGAAAAGGGCAATCTACTAAATGAAATTTATAGATCATCAAAGTGTAACATTGGTAGAATGTATAGATATGCTACACTCTTGTTAGGAATGAGGCCTGCTGAGCATGAATATAAATTAATGGGTCTTGCAGCATACAATTCTGATAAATATGGAAAAGAGGCTTATGATATTTATGCTGAAACTCTTCAAAATGACGGATTAGGATTCAAATATAAAAAAGAAATCAAAGATCATTTTTTTTACTTTAAAGATAAACTTGAGGGTCAAAGATTTGATGCTATTGCATACGGAATTCAAAAAAGGTGTGAAGAACTTTTGGTTAATTGGATATCAAATGGTATAAAGGAGACAGGAATTGCAAATATTATTTTATCAGGCGGTGTAGCTCAAAATATTAAAGCGAATAAATTAATTTCAGAACTAGATGATCTAGAATACCTATTTGTCCCTCCTGGTCCTGGAGATGAATCAATTTCAATTGGTGCTGCTTTTTTAGAATATATCAATGAGACTCAATCTGTTGAAAGTGTCAAATCACCAGCTAATGGGTATCTAGGCCCTATATATAGTGAAGATTTAATTCTGAAGACAATTGAAAAGTTAGTTCCTGAACAATACAAAGTTCAAAAGACAAATGATTCAAAAGTTGCAAAACTATTATCTAATGGGGATGTGGTAGCGAGATATGGTAAAGGTGGGATGGAATTTGGTGCTAGGGCTCTTGGTAATAGATCAATACTTGCAGACCCTAGAAGACCTGATGTTATTCATCACATAAATAAACTCGTAAAAATGAGAGATTTTTGGATGCCATTTGCACCAAGTATTATTAAGGAAAGAGAAAATGACTATATAATTAATCCAAAGGGTATTGATGGAAGATTTATGGCTGTAGGTTTTGATACAACCGATTTAGCAAAAGATCATATAGCAGCTGGTATTCATCCATTTGATAAAACAGCTAGACCTCAAATTGTTCATAAAGAAGATAATCCTGAGTATCATTCTCTTATTGAAGCATTTGAAAAGATAACCGGTGTTGGTGCATTGATGAATACTTCATTTAATATTCATGGAGAATCAATTGTAGGAACACCCCATGATGCTATTGACACATTTTTAAGATGTGGGCTTGATCATTTATTCATAGGATCATGGCTAATAAGTAAAACTAAAAACTAAAAATTAAAAACTTATGATATTTATAGCAGAAATAGGACTTAATCATAATGGAAATCTTGATTTATGTCATGAACTTATTCGACAAGCCAAATTGGCTGGTGCAGATATTGCAAAATTCCAGTTAGGATGGAGAGCTAAAAAAGATGAAATTAATCACATTCCTTTAGAGGCTCTAAAACAAATAGTTGAAAGTTGCAATTATTATGATATTCAATTTATGGCTTCTGTTTTTAATGAAGAAGCCTTTGAATTATCAAAAAAAATTAATCAAAAAAAATTTAAAATTGCAAGTAGAACAGTAGTAGATAACCCTGCTCTAGTAGAAAAGATTCTAAAATTAAATAAACCAACATTTATTTCTCTTGGAATGTCTGATAAAGAAAATTTGCCTTTTAAAGAATATGATAATGTTCATTACCTTTGGTGTAAGTCAAAATACCCTACTTTACCATCGGACTTAGTTGACCTCCCTAAAGATTTTAAAAACTCAAAATTTGATGGTTACTCTGACCATTCAATTGGTATAGAAATACCTTTAACAGCAATTACTAGAGGAGCAAAAATTATTGAGAAACATTTTACTTTAGATAAATCGGATTCAACTATAAGAGATCATAGTTTGAGTGCAACACCAGATGAATTTAGAACTATGACTACCATTGGCAGGAATATATTTAAAAATAATATAATTGGAGTTTAAAAAAATAATTATTCTAACAACTGATACTTTACATCATAGATTTTATATTAATAGAATTTATGAAGAAGGATTCATTGTTGATTCTATTTTTTTTCAAAAGAACCTACCAAAACCTAATTTTAAAACTGGCCCATTATTTGAATCTAAAGAAAAAAAATTTGAAATAAAAAATTTTTTTAAAACTACTTCAAGAGATCTTAACAAAAAAATAAAAGTTTATAACGTTAATAATATTAATGATAGCATTGTTTATGACAAAATAAAAATAATAAAACCCTCTCTAGGTTTAGTTTTTGGAACATCGTTAATAAAAGAAAATATTTATTCACTTTTTGATGGTAACTTATTTAATATTCATAGGGGGATTCCTCAGTTCTATAGAGGTCTTAATTCTGATTTGTGGGCAATATCCAATAATGAGTATGATAAATTAGGTACTACAATTCATATGGTTGAGAAGAAGCTTGACACAGGAGATTATGTATATCAAAAATTTTTGGAAATTAAAAACTCAATGAAAATACATCATATTAGATATTATACAACAATATTAGCTGTAGATATAACATTAATGTTGTTAGAAGATTTTTGTAATGGAGATATTCAATTAAAAAAACAAGAGAAAGTTGGAGAGTATTTCACCTTTATGCCACTTGATTTGAAAAAAAAAGTACAACTTAAGTTTAATAATTATTGTAAAAACATATAATAATGAAATACACTTTAAATACTTATTTAAAAGATAAATTGAATATACTTTTATACCATGGTGTAACTGATAAACCCAACGAGGGAATTATTAATTATCAGGGTAAGCATATTAATAAAGATGACTTTTTGTTTCAAATGGAGTTTATTAAAAAAAGATGTTCACCATTAAGTATAGATGAATGGGTTGAGATAAAGAAAAATAATAAAAGAGTTCCCAAATACCCTACAATAATTAGTTTTGATGATGGGTTTAAAAATAATATAACTATAGCAGCTCCAATACTTGAGTCTCTTAAACTTCCTAGTGTTTTTTATATAACTACAGGAGTAATAGATACTAAAAAAATGTTTTGGGTTGATGTGATTGAACAATGTATTCATTTCTGTGAAAAGGAATCAATAGAGCTATACTTAGATAAAAAAACATTTTTTGACTTAACATCAAATAAGAATAAATCAACTGCTTTAATTTCCATAAAAAAATTTTGTAAACAATCTAAATCAGATCAAAAAGATGAGATTATAAATGATTTAATTGATCAAACAGATGTAATTCCTAGAAAAGATTTACATGATAATTACAAGACATTATCTTGGAACGATCTTAGGCAAATGAATGATAATCAATTATTTACAATTGGAGGGCACACTGTGTCTCATAATATTTTATCATCTGTAAATTATGATAATCTTAATTACCAAATTTCTCAATGTATAGATAAATTATCTAATGAATTAAAATCAAAAATTCAACATTTTTCGTATCCTGAAGGACAGAAGAATCACTTTAATAAAGAAGTAATTTTAAGATTAAAAAAACATGGTATTATATGCTGCCCTACTGCAATTAATGGCTATAACGATTTTAATGAAAATTTATTTCAATTAAAGAGAGTAATGGTAGGATTTGAAAAAATAGATTTTCCTCACAATAAATTATAAAATGAAAACAAACCCTTTAGTTACAATTTATATTCCATGTAGAAATTATGGCAAGTATCTTCGCCAATCTATTGAAAGTGTTTTAAGTCAAATATACTCTAATTGGGAGCTGTTTATTATCGATGAAGGCTCTAGTGATGATACAGAAGAGATTTCAAAAGAGTATCAGAGTAAATACCCGTCAAAAATATTTTTTATAAAAAATTTAAAGCCAATTGGATTACAAAAAGTTGCTAATAAAATACTTGCCAAAGCAAGTGGTAAATATATGATAAGATTAGACTCCGATGACTGGTTTCACGAAATAGCACTATTTATTATGGTAAATAAATTAGAGAGTAATACTAATGCAGGAATAGCATATGGAAACTATTTTTATACAAATAAGTCTGGAAGTATAATAGGAATAGAAACTAAACATAAACTTGGCGAAGAGGATTTATTTGGCCAATTACCTCCTCATGGTGCTTGTACTCTTTTCGAAACAGATGAATTAAGAAAAGAAGGAGGATATTCTGAAAATGTTGATGCACAGGATGGATGGGATTTATGGTATAAATTATATCGGAAAATTGGGGCACTAAGTATAGACTTACCATTATTTTACTACAGGCAACATGAAAAATCTTTAAGTAGAGATAGCGATAGATTGTTAAAAGCAAGAGCTAAGATCTTTAAAGAAGCAAGAAAAAAATCCAAAATAAACTATAAGCCTAAAATACTGGCATTAATACCGGTTAAAGAGTCATATCCTAACATTAAAAATGTTCCATTTAAAAAAATAAATGGAGTATCATTATTAGAAAAAGCAATTAATTGTGCATTTGATTCTAAACAAATTTCAGATCTAGTTGTTTTTTCCAAAAGTCAAAAAGTTTTAGACTTTTCAGAAAATTTAGAAAAAAAGAACAAGGTATCTTCGCACAAGAGATTATTAAGAACATCTGAATCTAATCTTCAAAATATACCAATAAATGACTTTATGATTTCTGTTGGAAATTTTTACAAAGATGATACTGGATCATATCCAGATATTATTATTTACTTAAGTCTTCATGCAATAAATAGAAGAGCAGAGCATATAGATAAAGCTTTAAATAATTTACTAATATCAAATTCGGACTCTGTTGTATCTGTTCAAGAAGAGAGAGAACCTATGTTCAATCATGGAGACTCAGGTCTTAATTTAATTAATCCAGGTAGATTTAGAAACCTCTCTTTTGACAAAGAAAAGTTATATAGATTTAACGGTTCAATAATTGCAACGAAATGGGATAATATTAAAGAGGGTAGTTTATTTGGATTAAAGACTTCATATATCGAAATGTCTCAGAAGGACAGTATTCAAATTAAAGACTCAAGTGTATTTGATAATGAAAATCTGAAATAGTAATGTTAAATCTAAATAAAGCTGAGGTCATTAGTGAACTAAAAACAAATAAATATCTTAATGTTTTTTTAGTGGCAAGTCCAATTTTAGCAATTATTGCAAGGATGATTATTGAAAGTTTAAATTTAGATAAAGAAAACATACTTATTATTTCATTAAGAAATACTTCTTTAGAGATACTCCCATTCAATTCTTTAGATATTAAACCTGGTAATTTAGATCGCTATATTGAAAAGATTTTTTTTGACTCACCAACAGGAAGAAAAATCCAAAACTATACAAATAAATATAATAAACAATTTATAATATATTGTGGTTGGGCATATAGAGAGGTTAATTGGTTATTAAAATCTTCTAAGTGTGCAGGGCATATTTATATTGAAGAAGGACAAGGGTCTTTTTTTAACTATATTCCATACTCTAGGAATAAGATGAGCTTGTTTGATAAAATTAAGTTTAATATAAATAATAGAGAAAATCCAAATGATGGGGAAGGATTTTTCTTTAGAGATGATGCACTACTTTATATAGGAATGAGTAAAGGTATCTATCCAAAAATTGACAAAACCAAAAAGTATCTTATTAATAACTTAAATGAAATAAAAAAATATTATGAACCTAAATTATTAGGAATTACACAAATTGGACTTACATGTTCAGCTAGTAGATTGCCTAATTATAAAGACTGGGAGATAATGCTACAAAAGTTAATTAAATTACTTCCACATGGATCATTTATAAAGCCTCATCCATCATTTACATGTTCAGCAAAAGTATTTGATAAGTTTAAATTAATATTTGATAATATTAATAATAAAAACGTAAAATTATTACCCAGTAATATTAATCTTGAATTAGAAATGTTATACGAAAAGAAAAATATTATTGGACCCCAATCATCATTACATTTATATGCATTGACTTTTGGATCAACTTATCAGAAAATAAATTTATTTTAATTGATAAAAAAAATAATAAATAGAATACTATTAAAAAAGGCTTTAATAAATAATAAAAGAAGTCCTAATAAAATAGTTTGCTATAGTGACAGTATTGGTGTTGAAATAATTTTAAATGGCTTTTATGAAAAAACAAATCTTGAAATTTTAAAAAAAGCATTTGAAATAGAGTTAAAAAACTCGACATTTCTGGATATAGGAGCAAATATTGGTAATCACTCCTTGTTTTTTCAGAGTTATTTTAAAAAAATAGTGAGTTTTGAGCCTCAAAAACAAACATTTAAAATTTTATCAATAAATACAGAGCAATATGACAATATCTATACTAAAAATTTTGGACTTGATTTAGAAAATAAAAACGTAAAATTCTATATTCCAATTGATAATAATGGCATGGCTAGCCCTAAAATTAAATCTATTAACACATATGAAGAAGATGTAGAATTAAGAAAAATTGATCATAATGATTATAAAAATGTTGGTTTTATTAAAATAGATGTTGAGGGTAATGAACTTAATGTTCTTATCTCATTAAATGAAATAATTAATCAAACGTTACCAGTTATTTCTTTTGAATTGAATCAAAATATTTCATCAAGAAAAAAAATATTAGATTTTCTTCATAGTAAAGGTTATTCAACTTTTTATGTTCCTTACGAATATTTATATCAAAAAAATAGAATAGGAAGATTATATGCAAGCCTTTTCTATAACAAGTTGGTAAAAATAGACGAAAAGCTACTTCTTGACAATTCATTAAGTTTTACACTTGTCTCAACATTTAACAGAAACTCAATATTTAAGTTGAAAGTTTAATGAAAAATGATAAACTGCATATTCTTATTATTCCTTCATGGTATCCTGAATTTGAAGGTGACTATGTTGGAAGTTTCTTTAGAGAACAAGCTTTAGGTATTAGTCGTCAAAATTGTAAGGTCGGAATCATATATCCAGAATTAAAATCGTTAAGATCTTTAAAATTTAGATTCATACCTAGACTAGTTAGATATGATGATATGGGGCTAATTACCTATAAAATTTTGTGGAGTAATTGGTTCGTTAAGTTACAGTCCTTACAAATTATTGCATTTAAATATCTAGGATTTTTTCTATTTAAAAGATATATAAAAAAAAATGGAGTCCCTGATATTATTCATTGTCAATCTATTTTTAACTCAGGTTTTCTAGGAGAATATATATTTGATAAATATAAAATACCCTATATAATTACTGAACACAACAGTGGGTTTTATCATAAAGATCAGGGGGTGGATTTTGAAAAATTTTATAAACAAACAGTAGAAATTATTAATAAATCTCAAAAATGCTTTTCTGTTTCTAATTTCTACTCTAAATATCTTGATAATCTATTAAGAGTGAACCAAAAGTGGGATGTGCATCATAATATTGTAGACGATAGTTTTTTAAGTACTGAAATTAAGTTTCCAAATACCAAGAACTTTATTTTTCTTTGTGTTTCAAGGCTGCACAAAATAAAAAATATTGATTTAATCATTGAATCATTCAAAAAATTTAATATGAAATACCCAAACTCTGAGCTTAGAATTGTTGGAGTAGGTTATGAACTCCAAAATTTAAAAAATCTAACAAAAGAAATCCAGATAAATAAAAAGGTAAAATTTTTAGGTAAAAAATCAAGATCAGATATCATTAATGAATACAATTCTTGTAATTCATTTATTTATGCAAGTAGTTTTGAAACATTTGGAGTAATATTTGTTGAGGCTATGGCTCTTGGCAGGCCAATAATTTCTCTAAATTGTGGAAGCTCAAATGAGATTATTTCTAAAAAAACAGGTATTATAGTCAAAAATAAAAAATCTGAAGACATGTCATCTGCAATGATAACTTTATATGAAAATTATTCGAGCTATGATCCAAATAAAATAAGAGAATATTGTAAGTCATTATTTTCAGAAAAAAAACTTTCACTAAAAATGATTAGTCATTATAAAAATGTATTACATCAATGAAAGAAAATTCTAACTTATTAATAGTTGCTTCATTCCCATCTAAAAAAAACAAGGTAGTAGGAGGTATTGAAAAATCATCCAGAGTTTTAATTAAATCTAAATACTTTCAACAATTTGAAATAATACAATTTGATACATCTCAAATATCTAATCCACCTCCTACTTTTATTATTAGGCTTTTTCTGGCTATAGTCAGACTGTTTAAATTAATTATGACCTTAATAAGAAACAAACCTGATACAGCTCTAATTTTCTGTTCAGATGGAGGTAGTGCGATAGAAAAGGGTTTAATGCTTGTAATTTGTAGAGTCTTTAATGTAAAATCCTTAATATTTCCTCGAGCAGGAAACCTTATAAACCAGACTAATAATAATATTTTATTTAAAGGTTTAATCAGAAACCTTTTTTCCTATTCAGATATCGTTTTATGTCAAGGACCAACATGGTATGAATTTGTAGCTAAAAGTTTAAAAATAGATAAATCAAAAGTATTTATAGTTAATAACTGGACAGCTTCAAGTGAGCTTTTAAAAATTGGAAAAAATAGAACTATTCGTAAACAGACTGACTATATACAAATATTATATGTTGGTTGGCTGGAAAAGCAAAAAGGAATTAATGAATTACTTGAGTCGTTCTTAAGTTTAGTTAAAAAAATAAAGTAAAAATTAAATTTGTTGGGGATGGGACTTTAAGAAGAAAAATTGAGAAATTTAGTTTTTCTAATAAAATTCAAGAGAATGTTTCAGTTACTGGATGGTTGTCAGATAAAGAAATTATTTCGTGTCTAAAATCATCAGATATCTTTGTTCTCCCATCATGGTATGAGGGTATGCCAAACTCATTAATTGAGGCATTAGCATCAGGATTGCCTTCAATTTCTAGCTCTGTTGGAATAATCCCAGATTATATTATTAATAATGTTAATGGTCTTTTAGTTCAACCTAGAAACAAATTAAATCTGGAAAAGACTATTGAAAAAACAATAAATGATATTAACTTGAGAAAAAAATTATCAAAAAATGGAGTTAATCTTGCAGAAAGTTTATTCTCTGAAGATACCTCTCTTAAAAAATTATCAGATATAATTAAAGAACTGTAAGATGGCTAATAAAAAACTTTTAATAACAGGTGGAACTGGCTCCTTTGGGAATGCATATCTTAAAAGAGCTTTAGGAAATAATAAATTCTCCGAAATATTTGTTTTTAGCAGAGATGAAAAAAAGCAAGATGATTTAAGAAAAAATCTTAATGATGAAAGAGTGAAATTTTTTATAGGTGATGTAAGAGATGTGAATTCAGTTAATCAAGTTGTTAAAAATGTTGACTATATATTCCACGCAGCAGCACTAAAACAAGTCCCATCATGTGAATTCTTTCCTATTGAGGCTGTTAAAACCAATATTTTAGGAACTGAAAATGTATTAAGTGCTGCTGAATCATATGGTGTAAAGAAAGTAGTGATATTGAGTACAGATAAGGCTGCATATCCAATTAACGCTATGGGAATGTCCAAAGCTTTAATGGAAAAGGTTATGATAGCAAAGTCAAGAATTCTAAATGATAATAAATCTATTTTTTGCGGAACAAGGTATGGAAATGTTATGGGGTCAAGGGGTTCTGTTATTCCACTTTTTATAACTCAAATTAAAAATAATAAAGATCTAACAATTACTGATCCAACTATGACAAGGTTTATGATGTCTTTGGATGATGCTGTTAATCTAGTTGACTATGCTTTTGAACACGCAAATCAAGGTGATCTTTTTATCAAAAAAGCACCTTCATCTACTATTGCAACACTTGCAGCTGCATTGATTGAAATTTTTAATTCTAATTCAAAAATCAGAGAAATTGGTATTAGACATGGAGAAAAAATGCATGAAACTCTAGTTACTAAAGAAGAAATGTTGAAATCAGAAGATCTTGGAGAACACTTTAGAATTCAAGCAGATAGTAGAGATCTAAACTATGACAAATACTTTTTTGAGGGGGATTCAAATAATAAACAACAATTAGAGTATAATTCTGGTAATACAGAGATCCTAAGCAAGGATAAATTAATAGAGATTCTTCTCAAATTACCACTTGTTAATTCACAATTAAAATAGCTTAATTTGAAAATAGCAATTACAGGTCAGGAAGGATTTATAGGTTATCATTTGTATAACACACTTAAATATAGTTTTTCCGAATATGAGCTTTTAGATTTTAGAAAAGCATACTTTCAAAATCCAAAAAAAATTGATAAAATTATATCAAACGTTGATATCATAATTCATCTAGCAGGAGTAAATAGGGATATAAACGAGGAGTCTATTCTTAAGAAAAATTTATTTTTAACTGAAGAACTTATAAATTCAATATCAAGGACTACTTTTATTGGAAAATTAATATTTGCCTCATCAATTCAGCAAAAAGATAATAATGCATACGGTGTTTCAAAAAGAGAGTCAGTAGAAAGCTTTTTTAATGCTTCTTCAAAATATGGCTTCACTTTTATTAATTTGATTATACCAAATGTTTTTGGCCCCTACTGTAAACCAAATTATAACTCATTTATAGCTACTTTTTGTCATAATTCTTTGAATAAAAATCAAAATGTTATAAAAAAAAATAAAGATGTACCCCTTATATATATTGATAATTTAGTTCATCAAATCATTCAAAAGATAACAGTTGATTCAAGTAATGAATTTGAAGTAATTGAAGATATAAATATAAAAGTTAAGGAAGTAAAGAATATGATTGATGATTTTAACGATGTTTACATTAAAAATGGAAATATTCCAGATTTAAGTAACCCTTTTAAGATCAATTTATTTAACACTTTTCACAGTTATATTGAACCTGAGAACTTTTTTCCTAGAAAGCATATGTTAATCAAAGATGATAGAGGGGCTTTTTCAGAAATTTTAAAATCATCATCAAAGGGTCAAGTGTCTTTTTCTATAACTAATCCTGGACATATCCGTGGAAACCATTTTCATACAAGAAAAATTGAGAGATTTTCAGTAATAGAAGGTGAAGCAGAGATAAATATTAAAAAAATAGGATCAAACAAAAGATACTCTTTTAATCTATCCGGGAAAAACCCCTCCTATGTTGACATGCAGGTATGGTATACTCATAACATTAAAAATATAGGAGATTCAAACCTCATAACTCTTTTTTGGATTAATGAGTTCTACAATGAGAATGATTCAGACACATTCTTTGAAAAAGTTTAATTTTATAATATGAAAAAAATTAAGATTGTCACTGTAGTTGGAACTAGACCAGAGATAATAAGGTTATCTTCAATAATAAACAGATTAAATAATTCAAATTTTACTGAACATATATTAATTCATACTGGTCAGAATTATGATAAAAATTTGAATGATGTTTTTTTTAAAGACTTAGAAATAGATAAGCCAGACTATTATCTTGATGCAGCTAAAGGTAGCCCTAATTTAACAATTGGGGAGATAATGATTAAAATCGATCCAATCTTAGATAAGATTTCACCTGATGCGATGTTAATTTTAGGTGATACAAATAGTTGCTTATCAGCTATTGCAGCAAAGAAAAAAAAGATACCTGTCTTTCACTACGAGGCAGGAAACAGATGCTTTGATTATAGAGTTCCTGAGGAAACAAATAGAAGACTCGTAGATCATATCTCTGATATAAATTTAACATATAGTTCTAATGCTTCAAATAATCTTATAAATGAGGGAGTACCAGCTGATAGAATTATTAAGGTTGGATCACCCATGTATGAAGTGTTGAATAAAAATATAGATAAAATAAAATCATCTAAAATTTTAAAAAATCTTAAACTTAAAAAAGATGAATATTTCTTGATTTCATGTCACAGAGAAGAGAACATTGATGTAAATGTTAATTTTAATAAACTAATTAATTCATTAAATAAAATTTCGGAAGTTTTTAAAATACCTGTGATTTTTCCCATACATCCTAGAACAAAAAAAATATTTAAAAAGAATAAACCTAATTTAAATAAAATGATTAGATTGATTGATCCTCTTGGATTTGTAGACTACAATCAACTTCAAATGAATTCTTTTGTTGTTCTATCTGACAGCGGTACTATTTCGGAAGAATCGTCTATCTTAAAATTTAGAGCTCTTAATATAAGGGAAACTCATGAAAGACATGAAGCTATGGAGGAATCAGCTGTAATTATGACAGGTCTTGATGTTGAAAGAATATTACAAGGCATTCAATGCTTGACTGATTTAGAGTATGATAACGAAATGGGTTTAATACAAGTCGCTGATTATAAAATTCCAAATATTTCCATTAAAATAGAAAGAATTATATTATCATATATTAATTATGTAAATAGAGTTATTTGGCAAAAAGAATCTTA
>MDSV01040763.1_pt1 | contig 38032 bp, 36 predicted proteins | sample 810851 | NCBI WGS metagenome assembly MDSV01 (sample SAMN05326640, study PRJNA326480) | marine metagenome | isolation source: seawater | place: Atlantic Ocean: North East | collected 2012 | reverse complement strand
TTTTTCAATTTAAATTATATGTAGACGCTTTCCGGGATCTCGTACTCAGTGCCCTGTCGCTGTTCGGCTTTACCCTTGATGTCGTTCTGATGCATGAGCCGGAAGAGAGTCTGTTCGATAAGGTGCTGGGGATGGGGCGATGCTCAGAACGGGCAATCAATTTGTTCAATCAACATGACAAAGAGCAGGAGGGTCCGGTCTCGATTGATGGTCTGGTAGATGAAATGGAAGAGCGGCTCAAGCGTCAGCAGCCCTGAGTACTACCGCAAGATCACGGCGCGATTTAAATTTATACTGAGCATTAGAAAGTAGTCATAACTACTTGAATGTAAATAGATACTTCACTTTTTCCAATATAGAATCGCAAGCCTTGACGTCAGCCTATTGCTAATGGGTGAGTCTAAACGTTCGAGGTAACCGCAAGGCCAATAGTCGCGTTTTCCGGGACTGCCCGATACTGCTTATCAATTGGCTAGGGCCGCGATTCCAGTGCGGCGGCAGTATTTTGTATTTTCCACGGGGTTCGGGTATCGTCCAAACAGCGTTCAGATAGCCTGCTTGGAAGTGTCCTTTGCCAAACCCTCTGCTCCTTTTTGCTGCCCAGATTGTCTCGATTATGTCGGTACTATTGCTGGCGGCTGGATACATGAAGTCCGATCCCAAAAGTCCTAGTGCACGGGTGTTCGCCGTCATCGCAGTGCTTGTGGTGTTTTATTTGCTGAGCGGTATGACTGGACAGAATATCGACTCCAGTTTCAGGATTGATCTTAGCCCCATTAGCTTGCTGATTTCCCTGGGTACGAGCGCGATTAGTGGGCTGTTTATGATCTACTGTTTTCTCGTCTTTCAGGAGCAGCAGCGATTTCCAGTGACGCTGGCAGTGGCATTGGGTCTGCAGGTTGCACTGGACTTCATTCTGTCGCTTTTGAATCTGTCAGAAGGCGGAGGCCTCTCTGGTGGATCGGCCTTGCTTGCCACTGGTATGGATATCATGCAGCTCGTATTTGTGGGCTTCGCGATGTACTGGACCCTGAAGGGCTGGCGTGCGGACCTTGTAGATGATCGTCGAGTGCTCCGTTGGTTCATCATAGGTGTGCAGGGGGCTCTTATTTTTAGTGTGGTATTTGTTGAGAACTTCTTGCTGGTGGACGGGTCTGCTAACAATGCAAATAAACAGGCGGTTATAGTTTTTGCCATTGCCCTGTTGACCCTTGCCATGCTGTTGGTGGCGATGCGTTTTGATCTGGTGTCACTGAGTTACGTCATCCGGAAAGTAGCAGAGTTGACCGAGGAGCCGGAGCCAGAGGGCAGCCCGACCTTTGACATTGAAAGTTTTAATCAAGCCTTTCGGGAAGGGCAGCTTTATCGTGAAGCAGGACTGACTATTTCGCAGCTGGCGAAGAAACTGAGTATTCCCGAGTATCGCCTGCGATCTTTTATCCACAAACAGCTTGGTTTTCGGAATTTCAATGCGATGCTGCATGAGTATCGGGTCGAGGATGCCAGTCAGGCATTGTCGAATAAGGATAACCACAGTTTACCTGTGCTTACTATAGCCCTTTCCGTGGGTTATCAATCAATTACACCGTTTAACAACGCCTTTCGTCAGATTAAAGGTGTCACGCCATCGGAATATCGCAAGCAGCATTTAGATTAGCTTTCACAACTGGATTTTATTCAAATCTCTGGGGTATCCTTGCGCTGGCTTCTGGCAGAGAGACTGCCCGAAGAACTGAGTCCGTGTAAGGCGATTCGTTGATCAATCTCAATGTTGCCTCCAGGTTTTTTTCAGTACACTGCTGTATCAGTGATGCCACTGGCCGATTACAGATATCAAACTACGAACAATTAGGGCAATGGTCAGTTTTGCTCTGGGTCGCGAGCAAAAAGTCAGATTGCGTTACCACGCGGCCGTGTCAAGGGAAGAGGGAGGAACGCTCAGTGATTAACGAGCTCGTCTATAGCATTGCGGTTTGGTTGGATGATACGCAATGGAGCACCATGCTGCATGAATCTTATTATATGTATAACTGGGTGGAATCTACCCATGTACTGACTTTAATGCTGAGTCTGGGCATGCTGTTTCTTATCGATCTGCGGATGCTGGGCTATGCCTTGCCAGATATGCCGGCCAGTCGCCTCGCAGAGCGTCTCAATATCCCCATGTTGATTGGGTTCACTGTGATGTTTATTACCGGTATTCTGTTGTTCTATGCAGTGCCGGTGCGGACATCGCAGAGCCTTTGGTTTCGCATTAAGATGGTCCTGTTGGTTGCTTGTGCCGTCAACGCCTTTCTTTTTCATAAACAAATGAATGAATCTGCCGCGAGTTGGGAAAACGAGCCGCGGGCGCCAAGCCGGATTCGAATGGGCGCTATTCTTTCTCTGGCTTTCTGGTCAACCATCGTGGTCTGTGGCCGCTTTATTGCTTACGACTGGTTTGATTGTGACACCTCACCCAATACCTTCATCGATGTAATCTCCGGATGCGTCGATGGTCAAATCCGTTTCTGATTAAAAGGAGGAGCGACTAGATGCCTACTTCATTCTTCGCGGCTTATTCGCGAACCCTGTTTACCCTCAGTGCTATTCTACTGGCGTTGATTTTTGCCTATGGCGGCTGGATGGAAGCGATCTATCCGCCGTTACTTGGAGTTTTCGAATGGTTGGAGAATACCTGGTTTGGTGTTATCGGCAAAACCTGGGGTGCCGCATTCGCTTTTGTAGAAGCGGTTCACCTACTCGGGCTCGCGGTATTGGGCGGCTGTGTTATCGCCAGCGACGGACGCCTGTTGGGAATGGTGCTAACTGACTTCCCCGTGCAATCTGTGGTTGATCGCACACATAGGGTGTTTGTTTGGGCGCTGGCTGCGCTGCTGGCCACCGGCATATTCATGGCGTGTGGAGTAGCCACCAAGATCTATTACCTGCCAGTTTACTGGTTTAAGATGATGGCGCTTGGTTCTGGCATGCTTTTTCATTTTTTCATTCGCAAGCCGCTGTTGCAGCATGATGTCAATATGCTTAACCCGGTAGTCGTCAAGATGGTGGCCATCGCTTCGATATTGGTGTGGTTTATGGTTGCTGCTACAGGGCGTTGGATAGGGTTTAGCGGTTAGGCAATCGGTCAAGGTTAAGAGTTCGATGGCACAATCGACATCAAATTACAGGTTAGATTTATGAGCAATCAGTCAACAGAAACAGAAAAAATCAAAGCCAAAGATGATCAAACCGCCGCGCTGATCGCGGCGCAAGTCTTTATCGTTTTCTCTGCGATCTATTGGTTCATGCAACTGGAATCGGTGCGTGAGCTGCTAGAACTGGCTTATGGCTGAACTGTTGCCAGTTCAGGCAGGTTCTATTTAGAAACTCAAAAGGTCGATAAAAAAGGCTGGGCGCATCTGCGCTCAGCCTTTTTTGTTATTTGTGTATTCTGCTGTAGCCACTACTGCATCGGCGAGTAGTCCGTGGCAATCATATATTCCCGCTCAATGCCTCCCAGGATCGGCCCATTGGCATTGGATGCTTCTGCGACTGCAGTCCACTCAGGGTCCTCGATAAACGCGCCCCATGAGGTATCAGCGGCCTCACGATTTGCATGTTTGAGGACGTAAATCAGCGTATCTTCTGATTTTTCTTCATCAGTGGGGGTCCAGTAAGCTACGACTTCCATTCCGTGTTTAGCGAAGATACGTGTCGTATGATCCCTGAATCTGGCGTGGAGATTGTCGAGATTGCCAGGGGTAGCGGTATAAGTGCGGAGTTCGTAAACCACTTGATCCTGAGCTGACGTAATAATAAAAGAGCTCGCACTGAATCCCGCGAGCACTGAGATGAATGACAATAAAATCGGTTTTACTAATTTTGGCACGACATTCTCCTGAAATAGGCTAAGTTAGTAGTCCCAGTATAATGAACGTAATTTGCGATAGCGACCCCCAAAACTCACTGAAATTGCTGGTTATTTCTGGATCGGGCCCGGCAATTGGTGCTAATTTAAGTCTGTGGATCATGAGTGTTGTATGAAGAAATCTGCGATATCCAATCTCTGCATGTTGCTTTTGTTGGGAGTTCCCGCAGCGTCTGACGCGCAGGGTTCCCCGACCGAGAATGATCGACTTACCGCCAGTTTAGAGTCCATTTCGCGGCTTGAATTCGAACTCGGGAACACCAATCCGCGCCTGACGGAACCTCTGACTGAACTCGCCACCCAGTATCGCAGCGTGGGACGTTTTGCTGACGCTCACCGCGCCATAGACCGAGCCAACCAGATTGTGCGCATTAACGAGGGGCTTTATACCCGGGCACAACTGCCATTGGTGCAGATGAAGGTTGCGAATTATGCCGATAGCAATGACTGGAATAAGGCTAGAGAGCAATTGGAGCACTTGTTTTGGCTTCATCGCAGCAAATCCAGATACATCGACGGTCAACTGATAAATGATTTGATGCGGCTAAACGAGTTGCACCTGCGGGGAATCAGCGAGGACACTTCGGAGTATCAGACTTTTCATTTTCGGCAGGCGGCGACTGCCAGTTGGCTGGCGCTGGGAGCGGGCGAGCAGCTATGGGGATCTGCAGACCCACGCCTGATTCCGGTGCTCTATACTTTAATCAAGCACTATCACCTGCAGGCACTGGCTGTTGAAAACGGTGGACGTACTGGCTACGAATTACGCCAGATTGTTCCTGGCACAGACTGGGTCCGAGAGCGCGAAGATATGCGGCGCTATTTTCATTTGACTGGTTTACGACTGCTGGATCAGATTCGAAGCATTCACTTGGCGGCTAAGCCAATTGACCTGGAAGGGGCGGCAATGGCAAATCTGTATACAGCGGACTGGCATATGCTGTTCGGTGAGCAGGAGTTGGCGCTCAATGCTTATCAACGATCCCATCAGGAACTTCTCTACGCTGGGCTGCCCCGGGATACACTGGGGCAATATTTCGCACAACCCTCGTTACTGCCCGAACCAGAATTCCACGCAACCCTGGCGGACGCATCGCTGGCACGAAATGCTGTTGCTCTGGTCGATAATGAGTCCGAATTGCCAAGCGATTCTGCCAGGCTATTCTTTGCAGAATGGAGTCCAAGCTTCCCGTTTGCAAGATCTCCATACTCGGTTGCTACAGAATTCAACGCCGATGCCAACACGGCCTTGTTTACTTTTAATGTTTCCGGTTTGACTGAAATCACTCGCTGGGTAAGCAGGCGTCGTGAGCGGGGCTTCGCAGAGCTGGTGGATGTTGATGTGCTTCGACCCAATCCCGTATCCCTGGACGCGCGAGATGAGCTAATTGAGCGCCTGGAGTGGTTGCAGTTTCGACCACGACTCGCGAACGGCATGCCGGTAGAAGCTCGTGCTACCCTGGTGTATCGCTCTGCAGTGAGTATCCCCTGATCAGACTTGGCCGCTCCTTCCCCGGGTAGGGAGGTCGATCTTGAAATCGGTTTTATCTTAGTCAATTAGATTCCTTTACCGCTTTTGGGGGCACCTCGCTGTCAATTTTTCTTCCCCGATCCCGAGTCAGCTAAAGCTTTGTACAGATGTGGCCGACGCAATAATTAAGTTTGTCAATACACTACCACCAAGGGAGTTCAGGTCCGAGTACTAACAGAAACATTTCATTCATCATTACGCGCATCATGAGAGGTTCTTATCAACATGGGCGAAGTGAAACTTGTCGAGCATTCCAATGACAGCATTACCTCCTCTAACCCGGTTTTCTATGTCTTAGATACCAACGTTTTAATCCACGATCCAACCTCCATTTTGAATTTTGACGAGCATCATGTCGTCATCCCTATCACAGTTTTAGAAGAGCTGGACTCGCTAAAGAGCGGTCGCCAGTCGATCGCGGCAGACTGCCGCCAGGCCATCCGAGAATTAGATCAACAGCTGGGGCGCGCTTCACCCAACGATGTTGAGGCAGGTTTGCCAATTCAACGCAGCGATGGCATCGACAATGGTGGCATACTCTCTGTGCTGATGACTGAAACACCAGAGAACCTGCTAAAACTGCCGACCCACCTGAATGACAATAAGATTCTCAATGACGTGGGTTATTTAAAGCAGAGGTTCCCGGATCGCCGTGTCGTGCTGGTCACCAAAGATATTAATGTCCGATTGAAAGCGCGTGGATGCGGTATCGAATCCCAGGACTACCATAGCGATCTCTTGCTCAGCGACATTGAGCATTTGAACAAGGGTTATTTGGAGTTTTCCGGTAATTTTTGGGACAGGGTCGATTCAGTTGACACTTTGCAGGATGAAGGCAGAACACTGTATACCCTGGCGCGGGGTATATTCGAACAGGAGGTATACCCCAACCAGTTTGTTTTCGATGATTCTGGGTTTGTTGCACGGATCCTCGACACCAGTCAGGATTCGGTCACCCTGATGCACCTGAACCGCCCCACGCTGCTCGATAGTGAAGCCTGGGGGCTTAAACCGCGTGATCTGTACCAGGCAATGGCGCTCAATTTGCTGCTTGACCCTGATATTCACCTGGTAAACCTCACCGGTTCGGCAGGTTCCGGCAAGACTATCCTGGCCCTGGCGGCAGCTATTGAGCAGACAGTCGCCAGCAAGCTGTACCGCCGCATTATTGTTACCCGCAGCACCCAAGGCCTGGATGAAGACATCGGCTTCCTGCCGGGCACCGAGGAGGAAAAAATGGAACCCTGGCTCGGCGCGATCACGGATAACCTCGAGGCCCTGCATCTGGAAGATGAAAACTGCAGCAGCAGTGTGGAATATGTGCTGGACAAGGTGCCGCTGATGTTCAAATCTTTGAACTACATTCGCGGCCGTTCGTTTCAGAGTAGTCTCATCATCATTGACGAGTCACAGAATCTTACGCCCCATCAGATCAAGACTATTGTTACCCGCGCGGGCAATGGCTCCAAGGTGATTTGTCTGGGAAATCTGGCGCAGATCGACACGCCTTACCTCTCGCCCATAAGCTCTGGGCTCACCTATCTAACCGAGCGCTTTAAGGGTTTTAGTCACGGCGGTAATGTTCTGCTTCAAGGTGTACCGCGGTCAGTGCTGGCCGCATTTGCTGAAGAAAATCTCTAGGTATCCATCTCGCAACTAATTCTGAGCGCTATATCTTTAACTATCAAAGATTCAGCGCTCGGTTTTAACGGTACTAGACTGAGTCGTCGAGGAAATTCTGGTTCATGGTCTCGGCGGGTGCTTCCGAGATCGGTTTGCCCAAGGGTTTTGCCGGGATGCCTACGACTGTGGTGTGGGGGGCGACATCTGCCAACACTACACTGCCGGCGCCAATTTTTGCGCCTTCGCCGATGATGATGTTGCCGAGCACCTTGGCACCGGCGGCTATCAAAACTCCGGATTTTATTTTTGGATGTCTGTTGCCCTGTTCATTTCCGGTGCCGCCAAGCGTTACCTGCTGTAAGATTGATACGTTGTCTTCGATTACGGTGGTTTCTCCGATCACGATACCGGTGGCGTGATCCAGCATGATACCGCGGCCGATAACACAGGCCGGGTGTATGTCCACGCCGAATACCTGCGCATTGCGGCTTTGAATAAACATGGCCAGTTCCTTGCGTCCGTTTTGCCAGAGGTAGTGCGCCAGACGGTGGACTTGAATCGCCTGGTAACCCTTAAGGTACAGAATTACTGGCAGGAAAGAGCAGGTGGCAGCGTCACGCTCGTAAACCGCAATAATGTCGCAGGCGGCATGCTCGATAATTTCAGGTGAAGACTTAAATGCTATCTCAAACAATTCCCGCACCGAGATAGCAGGCATGACATCGTCCGACAGTTTGTTGGCGAGAATAAAACTTAGCGAGGATTCCAGGCTGTCATGGTTTAACACACAGGCGTAAACATAGCTGGCCAGCAGCGGTTCCCGCTTAATTACCTGCTGAGCCTCTTTGTGAAGTTGTTGCCAGATATCCGTCGTCATGTCTGACTGCTCTTGGCGATTGGGAACTGAGATTATAAGGTTTGATGGTCCACATACAACCGGCCTAGCGATCTTCCGGGCTATGTCTTGCCTAAACGTCGGCCTGTAAACAGCCCGTGAGCGCTCAGGAAAACAGGCGTTGTCTCCAACTTAGTTTCTTAGGTGCCACGATTTCAGTGTCGGCGATCGCTTTTTCGACATGTGAATTGGTAATCAGGCGGTCGCCTTTTCAACTCTGTTCGCGCCACTGATTATGGTCCGATTCGCGTTTGAAGTGGCCAAGCAAGGCTGCCAATGCTAGTTTTCACCTACGATGATGAGACCTAGGGAAATGGTGGCTATCCTGTTGGCAGGCGCGGCACTGCTCAGCCCGGCTACAGCGCAGGAACGCTACCAATATCAATACTGGCTGGAATTGGCGGCCGCGGACCAGACTTACGCAGACCGCGCACTAGAGATAGGGCGTACACAGGCCTTTCTCGAATTTCTGGGAGAGGGCTCCGTAGTTTTTCGAGATGGGCCAGTAGACGCGCTGAAGATTTATTCCTCACCTGATTTCCGTGGCAATGACCTGACCTGGGAATCGCACTATATTGACGTGTCGCGAGCCGGCGACCTGGGTTTGTCAGCCGGACCCATGACCAGTATCAATACTGATAATGAAGATGGGCCCGATGTTTTCGGGCACCTCGTTTCAGTATGGAGAAAGCAAGAGGGGGCATGGAAGCTGGCTGCCGATATCTTTGCGTTCATTCCAGGGTTTCTGTCATTGGAGGTCGAACCCAACTTCGAAGATACTCAGCCGGTGTTTGAAGAAACCGCCTACCCGGTAATGGCTGATTTGCGTGATGGTGGCATGCAAAGCCTCATCGATGCCGACGACCTGTTTGAGCGCTCCATTAACATTAGCGGCGGAGAGCGAGCCCTGTTGCGTTACGGTATGGAAAACATCCGCGTTTACCTGCCGGGCATGGGTCCAGCAATTGGGGCTGACGTAGCCAGCTCTGTCTATGGTGCCTATCTTGATGATGTGCTGGAGACCACTACCCCGGTCAATCTGGATCACATGGGGGGATATCTCAGTGAATCCAAAGAGATGGGGTTTACTTACGGCGTCATGTCTACCAACCCGGAAGAATCCCAGTCGGGATTTAATTCCAACTATCTGCGTCTGTGGCGCCTGACTCTGAATAACGAATGGCGTATCGCGGTTGAAGTGCTCAACCGATTCTGAGCAAAACTTTGACCTGACTGCCCAGAGCTACTAGTTCTGAATAAACACTTCGCGCTCGCCGAAGAGGCGCTGGCTGCCTGCTTTGTTCAAGATACGCACCGCCAGTCTGTGTCGGCCGTTGTCAAAGAGAGAGCTGTCCAGGTCTCCACCAAATCCCAGGTGGGGTCGGTTTGGATCAGTGGTGACGGCCTGGACCGATACCACGTCGTCCCTGGCAATGCCGTAATCCAGAGTTTTGACAATTTTGCCGTCGATCAGAAGCTCCACAGAAGCAATGCCGATATCTTCATTATATGCCCAACCACTGACCTGCAAATTACCGCTTATGCGCGCATCAGCCAGAGGGCTGTCAATCCAGGCCACGCTGGGGAATGGGCAGGGGCGCGCACGCTCGTTACTCTGCGGTCCATGCTGAGTTAGCGCTGCGATGGGGTAAAACGAAAAGACTTTGTCACCCGCATAAAGTGACAGCGGAGGCGCGGCCGTTATCGCCGTGCTTTGCTGGCATATTTTGGTAAGCAGGGCGACCTTGTCGGCCCCGATCAGGGTGCTGTCCTCACTAATAAACAGGGCTGGCTGCCCCGAATAGTTGGGTACGGCACTCGCATCCATTTGCCAAAGGGCTAGTTGGGTAATCCTTCCGTCCCTGACTGCCTTATCGCGATCGAGGGTGATAGCGGTGTCTGTCAGTCCGGTAAATTTGAGCTGGGCTGCCGTATAGTAATTGTCAGTAATCAGTACCGGCCGAGCGCCTAAGAATTGGCTATCGATCAAGGATGCGGTGTAAGTCGAAAACTCTTTCCATCCAGCCATCTTGTTGGACAGCACGCCGGTGCCCAGAATCGGCTGCAGTTGTTGTTGATAGGCCTGGGAGGCGACGCCAACAAGAGCCGCCAGGGTCCCGATGAAGCCGATTGCTGGAATAGTCCGAGTAATTCGAAAGGCTGAAGCGGGCGACCACCTATCTTCGCACCATTGCGCAATATGTTTCAGTGTGAATGGCAAGGCCACCAGCAGGGGAAAGTAGCCAGATAATGGCCAGTGGATTGATGTGCTGTTGGCATCAGTCCAGGGCGCCAGAATGAGGTAGACCAACAAGTTGGTCAGCGAGAAGCTCAATAGCAATGCAGCCGAGCGATCACCTTTCCCTGCGCGTCGATACAGAGCGAGTAGGGTGATTGCAAAGCAAAAATAAAGTGGTGGTGTTACCAAGCCGGCTTGTTTGAAAGCATGCAGTAATCCCGAAGCCTGGAATTCCCAGGGATGGCGTTCCACCAGGTAAAAGCTGGCGCTGCTGAGTTGGTTACTGAGGTTGAACCAAATTATAGGTATCAGGCCCAGACTTGAGATCGCTATTGCCAGGTAGAAGCGTGGGTTACGCCACTGCTTTTGTTCTGGCTTGAAAAATAAAAGAAAGAGGACGGCGGCGAGAGGATACAGAAAAAATCGATAGTGGGTGCTGAGTCCGCAGGCAACAACTAGACCTGTAACGATCCAGTGCCAGAGGCTGTCAGTTCGTACTGCGCGCTCGAAAAAACCTATCGACAAGATTCCCAAGAATATTAAAGGGACATCTGGCACTGCAAGTAGCCCGAGAAACCCGCCTAGAGGTAGACACAATGCGAGCAAAGCTGAATGCAAGGCGGCATGCCGGTTGGTGATGGGGAGAGCCAGCCAGTAAACCAGCAAAGGGATCATGCTGCCTAGAATGAGAAACAACAGCCTTACGGCAAACGCACTGCCCGGGGAAATCGCGCTGCCAATTCCCGCCATAAGTGCAGTCATGAAGGGGAGGTCGCTGTAAGCCAGACTGAGATCGGTTGAGGCCAACCAGTAAAAGATCTCGTCACTGTAGAGGTCTAATTCAGTGGCGAAGTAGAACTTGAGAACGGCGACGATGCCAAATGCCGCGATGAACCCTCTCAATACCGGTGACTGAGGTGATTCATGCACAGCTTGCTCCTCTATTTACAGCAATTGATTTCGATAGATTGGAAGAATGGGTCTAAATCTGGACGGCCTGGATCAGATTCTTCGGTACCATCTTGCTGGAAAGGCGTTTGAGGCTGCTGATGAACGCAAACAATACCAGCAGCATGGCCCCAATCCAGATTGACGAGAATAAGGGGTTTGTCCCAAAAGTGCCAATCTGGTAGGTCACGGTTGCTGCGATGTAGGCGAGTGCCGTGCTCCAACTGAAGACGAGCAGAGTCCAGCGCCACCCCGCCTCCTTGTTGACTGCACCGAGAACGGCTACGCAGGGAGCATAAAGCAATATAAAAACCAGATAGCAAAATGCCGCAAACGGGCTGACGAAAAGATTCGCCATATTGGTAAGTGTGCTGCCTTGTACCTCCTGCTCTTCCGCTACAGCCTCTGCATCACTGACGTCGCCAATTGAGATTCCCAGCGGGTCGGTGAGGGTGTCTGCAAGCGCTATGAACCCAGTGCCAATAGAAGTGAAGGCTTCTCCTGCAGCGCCGAGTAGATCGGGTGCGCCAGCGTCTGCCTCGCTCTCGCTTTCAGTGTAGAGCGCATCAAGGGTGCCGACTATCGCTTCCTTGGCAAACATACCGGTGAAGAGCCCGACGGTGGCGGGCCAGTTGTCTTCCTGTATACCCAGTGGTGCAAAAGCAGGGGTGATGGCTTTGCCGATTACGCTCAACACTGACTCTCCAGAGTCTTCATTACCAAAACTGCCGTCTGTGCCCAGCGAGTTGAGAAAGCTCAGGGCAATTACGACTATTACGATCGTCTTGCCGGCCCGAAAGGTGAAGCCCTTCAGGCGGAACCATGTGGTGAGAAGGATATTGCGGGCAACCGGCACATGATAGGCAGGCATCTCCTGGAATGATGGCGTGATTTCTGCGGGAAACATCTGCTTGCGGAATACCCAACCGGTAAAAATAGCTAGCCCGATGCCCAGCAGATACAGGCCGAAAACGATGTTCTGGCCGTTTTGCTGGAAGAATGCTGCAGCAAATAAAGCGTACACCGTAAGGCGAGCGCCACAACTCATGAACGGCGCCATCGCTATGGTCATGAGCCGATCGCTATCTCGGCCCAAGGTACGGGTTGCCATCACCGCGGGCACGTTGCAGCCAAAGCCCACAATCAAGGGTACGAAAGCATTGCCGGGCAAGCCGATACCGCTCATGAGTCTATCGATCACAAATGCCGCTCTCGACATATAGCCCGAATCTTCCAGCAGCGAAAGACTGAGATAGAGAAATCCGATAACGGGAATGAATGTTGCCACCAGGGTAATGCCGCCGCCGACGCCCTGTGCCAGCAGGGTTATCACGATTGGGGGCATTGAAAGCTGTTCCAGCAGCCAACTGGTGCCGTCTACAAGGACTGCGGCGAACAGAATGTCGAAGAAATCTATGAAGATGGCGCCGAAATTCACGGCAAAGGTGAACATCAGATAAATCATCAGCAGAAAAATTGGCACCCCCAGCCAGCGGTTGAGAACGACACTGTCGAGTCGCTCAGACAAGCTGTGACGGGTAGGGCTGACTTCAACCACACCGTTAACCAACTGCCGGGATTTGTGATAGCGACGAAGCATGGGATCGGTAAGTTGCTGACCCACTTCCGCGTCTTGATTTTCTGGGTCGGTCTCTTCTGACCTTGGTGCGCGGGATGCCTCAAAATCGTTGACCATTGCCGCCTTTAACTCGCTCACGCCCTGCTTGCGGGATGCCACCATGCTGATGACAGGCAGACCAAGCTGCTCTTCCAGCTTGCCAGGCGTGAGTGTGAGACCCTGTTGCTCGGCGACATCCAGCATATTGAGAATCACAATAATAGGAATCCCCATCTCCCGAAGTTGCTGGGTAAGGACAAGGCTGCGTTCAAGGTTGCTGGCATCAATAATATTGATGATCAGATGGATTTCATCCTGCTGCAGATAGTCTCGGGCTATTTGCTCATCGATTCCCTGATATTCCTGCTCCAGGGAATAAATGCCCGGCAAATCCACCAATTCGATTTCATCCTGCTGAAGTTGTAAATAGCCGAATTTCTTCTCGACTGTGACACCAGGCCAGTTGCCTACTTTCTGACGCGCACCAGTCAGGAGATTAAACAGTGTGGTCTTGCCGCAATTCGGGTTGCCAATGAGGGCTACTTTTTTCATCGGGTTTACTGAACCTCCACCTTGATGATCTCAGCGTCGCACTTTCGGATACTGAGGAAGCTGCCGCCCACCTTGATTTGCATGGGATCACCGAGCGGGGCCAGTCGCAGTATTTCAATGGCGACACCGGGAATGACGCCCAGCGCGTAAAGACGGCTCTTCAGTTCCGCGGGATTCTGGGCTACTTCGAGCACCAGGCAACGGTCACCGCTATTTGCTGCGGAGAGGGGGATTGCGGTCATTTAAAATATTCGCTTGAGATTCAATGGGATAAGCGTGAATTACTGCGCCTTCAGAAGAGAGGTAAGCTATCAGATCTAAATCTTGTTGACAATCATTCTCATTTAGATTTAAATCAAGGCGTTACTTGGATATCTTTATGTACGTTTGTATTTGCCGCCAAATCACCGATCACCAGATCCGCGACGTCTGTCGCGATGGCGTCACCTCCATGACTGACTTGCGATCCCGCTTGGGAGTGGCTTCTGACTGCGGGAAATGTGGCAAGCTCGCCAAGAATATCGTCAAGGAATTCGCCAAGTCCACGCCGTATACCAACGCGGGTTAGACCTCTACCCCCTGCAGTGTGCGCGGATTGCTGTCTAGCGATTATCCAGAGCCAATCCCCAAGCTTTTTGTTCAGGCCAATGCTTGCATTCAGTGCTTCGGCTCAGCGCTCGGCCATGGGCGGTGAAAGGTAAATTCAGTGCAGGTGATAGTGAAATATCAGTCAATCCTATTGCGCTGCGAGTCAGCGGTTCATATTCATTCTCAATCAGTCGATAATTCGTAGAAGCGTATTAATTCCGGGGCGTCCATGGTGAAATGGCTCCGGCTATCCGAAGCCGATTCGCGCCTTTGCCTATGCACGCATGTATTGATCTTGGTTCAAATAGTTTCCACTTGCTCATTGGAGAGTGGCAACAGGGCCGTATCGAAATTGTTGAACGCCTGAGTGAGAAGGTTCAGCTCGGTGAGAACGTACGCCACGGCGGCGAAATTTCTCCGGCCGCATTCGAGCGAGGATTGAACTGCCTGCGTCGCTTTAAGCTGTTGATGCGTCAGTATCCGCTGAAACAATACTGGGCCCTCGGCACCAATACATTCAGGGTCACCTCCAATGCTGAGGCATTTCTTGCGGCATCTTCTGAGATTGGTATAGACATTTCTATCATCACCGGTGTCCAGGAAGCGGTGCTGATATATGCCGGCGTTATCACTGATCTACCCATGAGTGAGACTCATCGCCTGGTAATTGATATTGGCGGGGGCAGTACCGAGATCATCGTTGGGCGCCACCACGATCGCTTCCTTACTGAAAGCATGCCGATAGGCAGTGTAGCTTGGCGCGATCGTTTCTTTAGTAATATCGATAGCTCACCAATAGCACTGACGGCTGCCATGGAGAAAGGCAGAGAGGAAGCGTATGCCGTTTTCAATAGCGTGGCACCGGGTGTGGAGAGAGCTGGCTGGGAAGAGGCGCATGCCTCCTCAGGCACAGTGAAGATGCTGGCTAGTATCTGCCAGGGGCGGGGCTGTCCCCATGGTGCGATATCTCTGAAGGTGCTGCATGAGTTGAAGCCACTCTTCGCTGAGACAATCGCGCAAAAAGGTGAGCTGGCTGGGCTAAAGGAGGCTCGTCGGGACTTGCTCTTGCCAGGCTGGTGTGTTTTGACGGCTCTGATGGAGGCCTACAAGGTTGAAGCACTGCGTTTTAGTGCAACCGCGCTTCGTGAGGGCATGCTCGATTTTATGGTCAAAAATGAAAAGACACTTGACGCTATGCTGCAAAGTGATTTGCCTGGTGTAAGAATTGCCAGGCACTAACGCCTTTGCGCCTGCTAGCTGGTCAGGACTCAGCTGGAAGTCAGTTTTTTTAGCAGCAGCGTCTGTACGCCAGGCTGCGAGCTGCCTTGAGGCGTGAGTCTCTCGTAGTGGCCATCTGCTCGCATCTCCCAACTCTGCACTTCGTCATCAAGGTAAGCTTCCAAATCCGAGAGGATGCGACTGCTGTGCTTCTTCTTGAGAATCGGAAAACACACTTCGATTCGATGGGACAGGTTTCGCTCCATCCAGTCAGCGCTGCTGCAGTAGAGCTGCGGCTGACTGTTTTGGAAATAGTAAACTCGGGAATGTTCAAGGAACCGCCCAACCACTGAGATTACACGAATGTTCTCGCTTACTCCTGGAAGGCCAGGCTTTAGACAGCAGATACCGCGAATTATCAGGTCAATCTGGACACCCGCTATCGAGGCGCTAAAGAGCGCCTTAATAACAGCAACATCTGTGAGGGAGTTGAGTTTGGCTATGATTCTCGAGGGCTTGCCTGCGCGGGCGGCATCTGCCTCCAGTTCAATCATTTTTACGGTGGACTTGCGCAGGTTGAAAGGTGCGTGGATCAGCAGCTTTGGATGAATTTTCTTACCCATGCCGGTGATCTGCTGGAAGACTTTATGGACGTCTGCACAGACCGTCTTGTCAGCTGTCAACAAGCCGTAGTCGGTATAGACCAGAGAAGTCTTGCGATGATAATTACCGGTTCCAAGATGTGCATAGCGACGCAATTCCTTGCCGACTCGTCTTACAAATAACAACATCTTGGCGTGCGTCTTATAGCCAAGTACGCCATAGACGACGACTGCGCCAGCTTCCTGCAGGATGCTGGCAAAATTAATATTGTCTTCCTCATCGAAACGCGCACGCAGCTCAATTACGACAGTAACTTCTTTGCCATTGCGAGCCGCCTCTGCCAGGGCCTCCACCAATTCAGAGCTTTCATTAGTGCGATAGAGGGTCTGCTTGATCGAGAGTACAGTGGGATCTTTGGCCGCCTGTCTGACCCAATCAATAATTGGAATAAAAGACTGATAAGGATGCAGTAACAGTTGATCTTCTCTATCCACGGCTGCAAATATATCTGAACCTTCTTCGAGGGCTTGCGGATAACCCGGAGAAAATTTAGGGAAGCGTAACTCAGGTCGTTCAACCATACCCAGCATTGCCGTCAAGCGCTGCAAATTTACTGGTCCATCTAACTGGAACAGTTCTTCTTCAGAGAGATTGAACCGCTCCAGCAGAAAATCTGAAAGGTTCTTGGGGCAGGCCAGACTGACTTCCAGCTTGGTGGCTGCGCCGAAGCGTCGGGATAGAAGCTCTCCCTGCACTGCGCTGGCAACATCCTCAACTTCGACATTGGACATTTCCAGATCAGAGTTTCTTGTTACCCGGAACTGGTGGCATTCTTTTACTCGCATGCCGGGGAAAAACTCATCGACGTGGGCGTGAACCACCGAGGACAGGAAAATAAAGTTGTCGCCGTCCGGAATGATTTCACTTGGCACCTTGATTAGGCGCGGTAGTGAGCGCGGTGCAGGCACAATGGCGAGACCACTATCACGACCGAAGGCATCTTTGCCTTCCAGTGAAAGTATGAAATTCAGGCTCTTGTTGACCAGCCTGGGAAATGGGTGAGCCGGGTCAAGGCCGAGCGGGCTGATAACCGGAAGGACTTCGTCAAAAAAGTAGCCTCTGGCCCAGGTGGTCAGTTTCTCGTCCCAATCGGATCGCTGCAGAAAGTGAATATTTTGTGCTGCCAGGGAGGGAAACAGTTCTTCATTGAGTATTCGGTACTGTTCGTTTAGAGCTTCCCTTACCTCGCTGTGAATGGTCTTGAGAATAGTCTCAGGATATTTGCCATCGGGCCCTGGTCGCTGGCGGCCAAAGTCCAGCTGCTTCTTGAGTCCAGATACCCTGATTTCGAAGAATTCGTCCAGATTGGAACTGAAGATAAGCAGGAACGTCAGGCGTTCTAGGAGCGGGATGTCAGAGTTTTTAGCCTGCTCCAGAACCCTGAGATTGAATTTCAAATGGGATAGCTCACGGTTCTCATAATAGTCGTGGCTCTCCAGGTCGATGGACTCCGGATCCTGTCCCAGGATTGAAATGCTGGGTGCTGGCCGATCAGCGCTGGCGTCGTTCACCCCAGGCTGACTGTCCTGAATGACTAAAGTGCCGGGCTGGCTTTCTAACTGGTCCATGGGATTGTTTGATTCTGCTGTTTATTTGTCCTTTTCCAGGGGACTGCTGACAGCGGAGTTTATTATCTTATCGCTGCCCGTTTCTTTAGGGGGTCTGAGCATATCACAAATCCCTCGGCCCAAGCAGCTGGCCTTGCCAGGGGCGGGCATTATGACGCCTGGTTTGGCAGGTAATTGGGTAGATCAGGCGGTGGTGGCAGGAGCTGGTGGCTCCAAGCTCGCGGCAGTGGGTGCTTCGAGCTTTACCCTGTTGGGGGGGAAGTGGCATATAAAGCTGCTGCCTTTGCCTACCTCTGACTCGATGTTCAACTCGCCATCGTGGCGCCCGACAATGTGTTTGACGATAGCCAGCCCCAAACCGGTGCCACCGGTTTCCGATGAGCGGCTGACGTCTACCCGATAAAACCGCTCAGTCAGGCGTGGCAGATGTTGAGATTCGATGCCGATACCATTGTCGCGTATCACGATATCTAGTCCTGCTTCGCTATTCTGTGCAGACACCATGATAGTGCTTTCAGCCGCCGTGTATTTGGCGGCGTTGGTGACCAGGTTGGATATTGCCGAGTAGAGTTCACCACGTTCGCCCAGAAACTGTAGCTCTTCGTTACAGTCCAGCCTGAAATCGTGGGATTTTTTGGCAAAGATCTGCTGGGTGTCATTGCGAATCTCTGAGAGGAGTTGCAACAGGCTGAATGAATCTTGAGGGCGCGGGCGGGTCTTGGTTTCCAGAGAGGACAACAGCAGCAGATCCTTGACGATATTTTCCATGCGGGATGACTGTTGGTGCATTTGTTTGATCGGCTTTCGCCATTTGTCATCAAGGTCTTGCATGTTATCCATGATGGCTTCGAGGTAGCCCTTGATTACCGTGATTGGCGTGCCGAGTTCATGTGACACGTTGCCCACGAAATCTTTTCGCATGAGTTCCAAACGGTGGAGCTGAGTGATGTCGCGAGCGATCATGAGTCTCTCGTTCTCGCCGAACAGTGCGATTTGAAACTCCAGGACTCTGCCGCTGTCCCTTGGGGCATTGAGTTTTAGTGGTTCATCATAGGTATTGCCGCTGAAGTATTCGGAGAAACGAGGATCGCGAATCAGGTTGGTTATAGGTTGGCGTCGATCCTGCGGATAACGCAAACCTAGAAGCGATTCGCTGGCCTGGTTCCACCAATCCAGGTTGTTCTGCCGATCGATCATGATTACCGCTATTTCCAGCGCCGCCGAGGACTCCTGTGCCTTGTTGACTATGTTTTCGAGATAGGCACTGGCACGTCGCTCCTGTTTCTGGAGGCGATAGATGCCATCAAATATGCCGCCCCAGAGACCGAAGCTTTCAGGAGGTGGAGATTTGTTGGAAGAATGGTCTTTGGCCAACCATTTCGTCAGGCGGAGCAGCTGATAGAAATTAAAGACCGCGTAACTGACAAACAGCAGCAGCCATGCCAGCACCAATTTGCCTGTGGCGAAGCCCGCCAGGGAAACTGCTGCTAATATCAATAAATGCCGCTTAAGTTCTGCGCGCCAGGCTTGCACAAATGAACTCCTGCCAATGGGCCAACGGGTTATGCCGGACCGGGGAAGGCCGGCATCGACGTGAAAGAGTTACTATTTTAAAGGACTCAGCGCACCCTTGCCATGACGACGGATCACAGTGATATTGTGTTTCTGAACCATGAATTAGCGCGTATACTACGCGCCCTATTGCAAGGGAGCGGCGAAAAATGAAAATTCTCACAGTTCTCGAGGATTTGGCAAGACCTGAACTGAATCATACAGGGCTCAAAAATGACTGAAAGTTTAGCAATAACCAGGCTATTCGGCCTAATTCCGGCAGTGTTTGTGCTTGTCTGCACTAGCACAGCATCAGCGGCCGAACTCGGGCAGCTCTACGTTGCGCCTGGAGCGCAGTGGATGGACTTTGATGAAGAAACCGGTCTTGGGAACGATTGGGGTTTTTCAGCTGGCGTAGGTTTGCAGATTGCTGAACGCTGGGCCCTTGAAGTTGCCGGGTTCGACCTGGATCCTGATAATAATGCCGGTAATGAAGTCGACCTCGATCACTACCGCGTGGATTTATTCTACAACGTGGGCGGTTTGCTTGGCGGCGATTGGCAGCCATTTGTGGTTGGCGGCATCGGCAACACAAATTTCAACGGCGAAAACGATACCCTGATGAATGTTGGCGGCGGGCTGCGCCTGCAGCTGAGCCAAAATCTCGAATGGCGCACGGCTGTGCGAGCGTTCGAAAATCTGGGTCGTGACCATGAGGATTTTGACCTCGGGCTCGACACCAGTCTGATCTACTATATCGACTTCGGCTCCAGGAGTCGTCCCGCGGAAACAGCTGCTGCCGCCGCTGCTGCGCCTCGCTCAGAGCCAGCTGACAGCGATCGGGATGGGGTACCAGATTCAGATGATGATTGCTCCAACACGCCGCGCAGCTATGCCGTCGACAGCTCGGGATGTCCGATTCCGGTCGAGGAAATTGCCCGGGTCGAGCTGCTGGTAAACTTTGATTTCGATCGCGATGAGGTGAAGGCGGAGTATTTCAATGAGATCGAAGAAGTGGCAGATTTCATGGCGCAGTACCCTGACGTTGTGATTACTCTGGAGGGTCATACTGACAGTCGAGGTGCTGAAGCTTACAACGAAGACCTGTCTCAACGTCGCGCAGATGCGGTGCGGGCGGTCATGATTGATCGATTTGATGTTGGCGCGGGCCGCGTTTCCGCTCGGGGTTTCGGTGAAAGCCAGCCGATCGCCAGTAACGATACGGCTGCAGGCCGAGCCGAAAACCGCCGTGTGATCACGGTCATTATTCAGACCCTGCAGAACTATCGCCCACGCTAATCAGCGAAGGATAAGCTCACGCAGAGGTCAGCAGAGCTCCGGTTCGACTCACGATTCTGGCGCGTCGAATCAGCCTCTCGCTTAAACTGATCTCTCCCTCACTCATATAAGCCAGCATAGAATTGCTGGCTTTTCTGTTTTAAGCAATGAATTCACCCTCCAACGAAATCGATATCGCTGACCCTGACCTGCGTTGGTTTGATGCTGGAGTTGCCCCCCCTAGCTTGGACCCAGAGCAAATCGCGTTACTCTCAGATCCAGACTCGCTGACTCAGCATCTTATTGAGATAAGTGACCACAGTTTTCTGGTTGAGTTGAAGCAGGAGGGTTGGCAGACCCTCGCATCGAGCGTGTTGCGAAAGACCTTTGGGCCGGTGTCATCAGCACACAGGTTCTGGTCACGGAAAACGGTCTTGCTTTCGGACAATGAGCCGGTAGTGCTGGCCCATAGTCTGCTACCAGAGCATTCGTTGAGCTCACCACTGGCAGAAATTCCCAGATTAGGTGTGGAGCCACTGGGCGCCTTCCTTTTCAAACAAGCAGATCTGCGGCGCGAATCGTTTCAACTCGCGGAGTCGTCAGCTGGATACTGGGGCAGGCGCAGTATGTTTTTTACCGCCAGTAAACCAATTATGGTTGCGGAGTTTTTTAACCCTGGGCGTAAGCTGAACAGGCTTTTGATGAAAATTGCCGGGACTGAGGTTTCGGGAATGTCTATTTTTTAATCATTTTATAGGCGGGAATATCGCTGGCAATACAATATTTTGATATTTACAGCACTGGATCCAAAAAATACAAAAACTTGTCAACTTTGTGGCACTTTCATTAGCAAAATTTGCAGGCTGATCTATACTAACTTTCAAAAACAGCAGAATAAGAAGGAACAAAAATTTCTGGACCTGCGGAAGCATTAACACGGAAAGATTAAAGCAGCGGGTCTAGCGATTAGGCAAAGTTTTCAGACGTCTCTTGATTTTCGATCTTTCGGTGCTTTACCGAAGTTTTGACAACCCCTCTGAGAACGGCCATGGAAATCATTGCGGCTTTGGCCGGGGCATCTTGCTAAGGGTTCGCTGCAGAAAATACCAAGGAAGGGGTATGGCAGTGATTGATGACAGCTTGCATCCAACACAAGAAAGCGTAAATTCTGAACGCAGTGCCGCACACCTGGTACCTCCACCGTCTGTAGAAACTGCAAGTTCAAAGTCACAAGCAAAGTCGCCAAGCTCAGCCGCGCTGATAAATGCCAAAAGCACTCAGCCTTCCAAGTCCCCATACGTTGATGCAACGGTAGACGCGACCCAGCTCTACCTTAAAGAAATTGGTTATACCCCACTGCTAAGCGCTGAAGAAGAAGTCTTCTTCGCACGCACAGCCCTGCGGGGCAATGAAGCCAGCCGCAAGCGTATGATCGAAAGTAATCTCCGCCTAGTAGTAAAGATTGCCCGTCGCTACATAAATCGGGGTCTCTCACTACTGGATCTGATTGAAGAGGGCAACCTTGGGCTCATGCACGCAGTAGAAAAATTCGATCCTTAAAAAGGCTTCCGATTCTCTACTTATGCAAGCTGGTGGATTCGTCAGAATATTGAGCGGGGTTTTATGAATCAGATTCGCACTATTCGCTTGCCCGTGCATGTCGTGAAGGAACTTAATACCTATCTGCGCGCTGAGCGCGAGTTGTCTTCAAAGATGGCGAAGGAGCCAACGCTTGAAGAGATCGCAGCGCTGGTGGAGAAGCCGGTCAAAGACGTCAAGAAGGTCATGGTGCTCAATGAGAAGGCGACTTCTGCTGATGCGCCCTTGTCGGGTGACTCTGAGCGTCCTGTAGTCGACTTCATTGCCGACAAAAACGCGCAAAACCCAGGGTATTTGTTCCAGTCGTCTGAATTACATCATTGCATCGAAAGATGGATGCACGAGTTGAGTGAGAAGCAGCAGGAAGTGCTGTCCCGTCGCTTCGGTCTGAATGGTTTTGACAGTGATACCCTCGAGAACGTTGGCAAGGAAATCGGTCTCACGCGAGAACGAGTGCGACAGATACAGCTAGAGGCACTTAAGGACCTTGAAACCATCATGGGGCGCGAAGGTATCGCCAGTGACGTGCTGTCCGAGTTTCAATAGTCCATTCTGGGCTCGGCAAAATCTAGAAAAAGCTATTAATCAGAGGCGACTCGGTAGTTCCCAGTCGTCTTTTTTGTGCACGGCAATCGGCAGGTAAAAGCTGATTCGGCTTGAATAGGCTTAGACGCTGGATTATTCTCACCGCCCAATAAATACGCATGTAATGGCTACGAGCCAATTTGGTGATTTGTGCTAGACCGAAATGTTAAATCCGCCCTTGAGGGCAAGCTTGTAATTGATTTGAGTCGTGTGCTCGGAGGGCCATATTGTTCGCAAATTCTGGGCGACCACGGCGCCGAGGTTATCAAGATTGAGCCACCCCGGGGCGACGAAACCCGCGATTGGGGACCTCCCTTTCACGACGATGACTCGGCCTATTACATCGGGGTAAACAGGAACAAGCGCTCAATGGGGCTAGACCTTTCGAAACCAGAGGGCAGGGAAGTGTTGATGCGGCTGCTGAAAAATGCAGACGTGCTGCTGGAAAACTATAAGCCTGGCACCATGGAAAACTGGGGCATCGGCTATGAGGAAACCCTTAAAAAACGATTCCCTAAACTGATTCACTGTCGCATTAGCGGCTTTGGTAGCGATGGTCCCTGGGGCGGGTTTCCCGGTTACGACGCCATCATTCAGGCCATGGCGGGTTGGTTCAGTATCAATGGTGAGGAGGGCAGTAACCCTACTCGATTGGGCTTGGCCGCAGTAGACATGGGTACTGGTCTCTATACCACGGTTGCCATATTGATGGCGCTGCTTGAGCGGGAGCACTCCGGGGAAGGTCAGTATCTGGACATGACGCTATACGACTGCGCGGTCTCTCTCATGCATCCCCATATCTCCAATTATAATTTCTCTGGCAAGATCCCCGGACCTACTGGCAACGCCCATCCGAATATCTCTCCCTATGATACGTTTCGCACCAGAACCATAGACATTTTTATTGGGGCAGGGAATAACCGGGCCTGGGGCAAACTCTGTCAGGAAATCAGTCGGCCGGAGCTGATGGATGACCCTCGCTTCGCCAATAACATCGACCGGGTGAAAAATCGCGATGATCTCAAGGCCGAAATCGAATCGGCTCTCATGAAGATTGATGGCGAAGAAATTGGGGTGCGTCTTGCCGAGGCTGGGCTCGCTGCGGGCCCCATTCACAACACGCAACAGGTCGTGGACCATCCCCATACCCATCATCGCGAGATGAGTATCGAAAAAGACTGGTACAAAATGGCCGGCACACCGATCAAGTTATCTCGAACCCCGGGGGCCTTGCGGCACCTGCCGCCGAAGTTCGGCGCCCACAGCCAGGAAATCCTGGCCGAATTCGGTTTCAATGAAACTGAAATCGACTCATTGCTTGCCAGTAATACGGTGCTTGTATCCCGCCAGCGTTGACTCGCACCAGCACAACGCAAGTAAGTTCATAAAAATCAACAAGCTAAAATTTTAGCAGAATCATGCTTGTTGTTTGCCGATGTAGTGTTATAGTTATGTATAACACTACATCAGCATAACGGCTGGTATAAGAGATTTAACTTGGATATTAGCTGGAACAACAAAGAACCCATCTATCTGCAGCTCCGCGATCGATTGGTGGAACTGATTATTGATGGCGTACTGAATGAGGGAGATGCGTTGCCATCTGTCCGACAAATTTCCAGCGAACAGAGGATAAACCCGGTTACCGTGTCCAAAGCGATTCAGCTTTTGGTAGATGAAGCACTGGTTGAAAAACGACGCGGGCTGGGGATGTTTGTCTTAACCGGCGCAAAGGAAAAATTGACTCAAGATGAAAAATCTAAATTTTTACAGGAAGAGTGGCCCCATATCGCTGGCAAAATTGAAAGGCTGGGGCTCGAGATTCATGAGCTCCTTGACAGCGCATCGGATGAACCGGGCCAGAATAATGGGGCTGATTGATGACTAATATTGTGGAAGCCAGGTTTCTCGTTAAGCGCTACGGTGATTTCACTGCGCTGGATGGTGTTGACCTTTCCATTCCAAGCGGTTCAATCAGTGGATTGATTGGCCCAAATGGCGCGGGTAAAACCACGACTATGAAGGCGCTGGTCGGTCTGTGTGATGTTGAGGGAGAATTGGAAGTTGCTGGCCGTGATCCCCGCAGCGCGCGGCACAAACTGATGGAAGAGGTGTGCTTTATAGCGGATGTGGGAATTCTGCCAAAGTGGCTCAAGGTCGCTCAGGTGCTGGAATTTGTGTCAGCGGTGCATCCCAAGTTCGTCCGTGAGCGAGCCGAGAAGTTTCTCAGTACCACTGAGATTCCCTCCAACAAACGTATTAAGGATTTGTCCAAGGGGATGGTAACTCAACTCCATCTTGCAATTGTCATGGCGATTGATGTGAGGCTGCTGGTGCTAGATGAACCGACCTTGGGCCTGGATATTATCTACCGCAAGGAGTTCTATGACCGCTTGTTAAATGAGTACTACGACGGTGACTGCACCATCATTATCAGCACCCACCAGGTAGAAGAAATCGAAACGTTGCTGTCACATCTGGTATTTATCAAAAACGGGCGCATCACGCTGGATTCCAGCATGAATAATTTTGCAGATCGCTATTTCGAGGTGGTAGTGGATCCTGACAAGTTGACTGCCGCCGATACGCTGGAACCAATTTATACCCGCGAGCTTCTGGGTAAGAAGACCTATATGTTTGAAGATGTGCCTCTACAGCAGCTGGAACCACTCGGCGAAGTTCTAACACCAACAGTGGCCGATCTGTTCGTGGCGAAGATGAAGGAAGATCATCATGGTGGTTAATCAGTTCGGGCAATTTGGCGCGCTGCTCAAGCGTGAAATCATAGAAAACCGGAACCTGTTCATCAGTACGCCGGCCCTGCTGGCTGTTATTTTTTTCGTATTTTCTATCTGGGTTGTATCTTTTGTACCGAGTGCAGAGATAGCTACCGGTATAGAGTATCTGTCGATGCTGTTTGATGGTTTGTCGCCGCTGCAAATGGCGCCGGTTTTTCTGCTGCCTGCCGTGCCGTTTATCGTCACACTTTATATCTGTGCAATTATCTATCTGATCAATAGTCTGTACCAGGACCGCAAGGACGCTAGCGTGTTGTTCTGGCAGTCCATGCCCGTATCGAATCTGCAGACAGTGATCTCCAAAGTCGTGACTATCTGTGCAATCGCACCAGTATTCTATGTGGCTATTCTGTTTGTCCTTCATCTGCTCGCTGTTGCCATGCTGGTCGCGCTCGGCCTGACCTATAACGTGCAGGTAGCTGGACTGGGCTATATGTTTATGGCGTCGGTGCTTAGCCTGCTGCTAATCTACCTGTCTGCGATAACAACAGCACTTTGGTTACTGCCTTCGATTGGTTGGTTGCTGCTGTTTTCCGCATTCGCGCGCAAGACGCCGATTCTTTGGGCGGTGGGTGTATTTATCTTGCTGGGTTTCCTTGAGGATTTTGTGTTTGGTTCGCAGTATCTCGCGAACTGGGTTGAGAGTCGCTCAAACCCGCAACAGTATATGTTTTTTGAATTTACCGATGTCGTTGAGCGACTGTTCAGCTACGACATGCTGTTTGGCGTTGTGGTGGGTTCCATTCTCATTTCAGGCGCCATTTCCATGCGTCGATTTATCGATTAACGGACAGCAAAAAGCTTAGAACGACGTGAATATCAGTGCTAAAAGATTAATCACAAAGTTGGATTGGAATTCTGGGTCAGAACTTTAGGTCAACAAGTTGCATTGCAACAACCGTATTGCAACAACCGTATTGCAACAAGCGGCGTAGAAAGAGGAGTCATGCCGGTGAACCAACTCATTAAGACTATCCTGAGTAACCGCTATGTGCTATTGCTTACGACCCTAACCGCCTATTTGTTGGTGGTGGTCGCAGAAGGCGCAATCACGGGTCGGGAGGCTCGCTTGCTGGATTTTGAAAACCCTTTTTTCGATCTCAATATCGGGGATTTTGAAGAATTCCAAACCACCCGATCTGGGGAAGATCCCGAAGTCATGTGAGCGACCGACGGGTTCTGAATTAACGCAGCACTCCTTGACTCGGGGTCTGCCTCGCTAATCCCTCCTCACGCTAGTGTCGGGGGATTTTTTTGCACTCTTTTTCGTCTTTTCTGGGCCGTTCAAAGAGAAGCGGGTGCCTGTCAGTCCCAAGCAATTTGAGTTAGACTGGTTTGTTATGTTGGCGGGCAAAACAGCATGTGGCGCCAGTGTTATCGCAATCTTTCAGGCAGGGTATTCAGGCTCTGCTGCCGGGTAATAAGAAATGAGTGAAACCAATCCAGACTTCAGCGCTAACAAGCTGTTTAATTTAAAAGGGAAGACGGCCCTGGTAACCGGCGGATCCTCAGGGCTCGGTCTGATCATGGCAAAGGCGTATCTGCAAAACGGTGTCAAAGTGCTAATCACTTCCCGCCGTCAGAAAAAGTGCGACATGGCGCTAAAAGAACTTTCGCAGTATGGCGATTGTCAGGCTTTCGCTGCAGATGTTACCAAAGCTGACGACCGTTCTAAGTTATTGGCGAAAGTGGAGGACTATCTGGGTGGGCTGAATATTCTGCTAAACAATGCTGGAGCCAACTGGGGCGCTCCGCTAGAGGACTATCCGGATGAAGGCTTTGCCAAGGTCATGGACACCAACCTCAACGCGGTGTTCTCCCTCACGCGCGATACCGTACCCCTATTGAGCAAGGCGGCTAGCGCAGCCGACCCCGCGCGGGTCATTAATATCGGTTCGATGGATGGCCTGCACGTGCCAGTGGTGCAACGAGTTCCGACTTTTGCCTATTCTGCCAGCAAGGCGGCATTGCATCATTTGACCCGGGCACTTGCAGTTGAATTAGGGCCCAGGCACATCACGGTGAATGCCGTGGCTCCTGGATTCTTTGAGTCGCGCATGACCGATTACATCTTCGAACATTACCTCGAAGACATAGAGGCAGATTGCCCGCTAGGACGCATTGGGCAGGCGGAAGAGATGGCTGGCATAGCCGTTTATCTTTCCTCGCGTGCTGGCAACTACACCAATGGTGCAGTAATCCCGGTGGATGGTGGTACCAACGTATCCAAGGGTGTGAAACCCTGGACACAGTCTTAAATCATTGCGGAAAGAGGGTGTATTCCCCGGTACAAAGCAGTAGCACACAGGAGAGCAAATGAGTCTATTTAGTCTGGAAGGAAAAGTGGCCCTGATCACTGGCTCCACCAAAGGTATCGGCAAGGCGATAGCCCATCGCATGGCGGAGCAGGGAGCAAAGGTGGTCATTTCGAGCAGGAATCAGGATGCCTGCGAAGAGGTGGCGGCTGAGCTGCGTGGGCAGGGGCTGGAAGCCATCGGCGTGGCCTGCAACATCAATTACCAAGAGCAGCTCGAGAATCTTGCCAAAACCGCAAGCTCTGAATTCGGCAAGGTAGATATCCTGGTGTGCAACGCAGCGTTAAATCCCTTTTTCGGCCCCTCTCAGGAGATTCCTGATGAGGCCTTCGATAAAGTTATGCATGCCAATATCGGCAGCGTGCATCGCCTCTGCAAACTGGTTATTCCCGGTATGGCTGAGGTCGGCGGCGGGGCTGTGATCATCGTCTCATCCATCGGCGGTTTGAAAGGCACTGATGCGCTGGGCGCCTATTCAATTTCCAAGGCTGCGGACATGCAGATTGCCCGCAACCTGGCTGTAGAATGGGGGCCGAAGAACGTCCGGGTCAACTGTATTGCACCGGGGTTGGTGCGCACCGATTTCGCCCGTGCCCTATGGGAAAACCCGGAGATTTATGAGGCCACGGTATCGAAATATCCGCTACGTCGAATCGGCGAGCCCGATGAGATTGCCGGCGCCGCGGTTTTACTGGCCTCAGACGCTGGCAGCTTCACAACCGGGCAAACTATTGTCATTGATGGTGGTGGTACTATCGCAGGCTAGCGTCGATATCGGGTATTCTTGCTCTCTGAGATGCCCACTAGGTCATAGGTGCTTGAAAATCAGTGAAAAATCGAATCAAACGAAAATTTAGAGGATAGTGTTAATAATGATGGATCTTGGTTTATCAGAAGAAATGGTTGAGATCAGGGAAAAGATTCTCGACTTCGTAGGAAACAAGGTGGAACCAGTAGAGGAGGAATATCACTCAGAGGTCAGTGTCGGTGACCGCTGGTCCCACACTCCCCGGCAGGAAGAGATCCTCAATGACCTGAAAGCCATTGCTCGGGATATGGGGCTATGGAACTTTTTCTTGCCGGAAAGTCAGGGTGGCGCCGGTATTAGCAACCTCGAATACGCTCACCTTGCCGAGATCATGGGGCGCAGTCGCCTGGCTTCAGAAGCTTTTAACTGCTCCGCACCTGATACTGGCAACATGGAAGTGCTTGAGCGTTACGGATCGGAAGAGCAAAAACAGGAGTGGCTGGTGCCGCTGTTGGCTGGTGAAATTCGCTCAGCGTTTGCAATGACTGAGCCGGGTGTCGCTTCTTCTGATGCCACCAATATTTCTACCTCTGCCGTGCTCGATGGTGATGAGTGGGTAATTAGTGGTGAGAAGTTCTATATCTCAGGCGCGGGTGACGCCCGCTGCAAGATCATGATCGTGATGGTAATCACCGATCCTGACGCACCAAAGCATAATCGCCAGTCCCAAATCCTGGTGCCAATGGATGCTGAAGGCGTAGAAGTAGTCAGGCCAATGCATGTATTCGGTCGTGATGATGCTCCCCATGGCCATATGCATATCAAATTCCACAATGTGCGAGTGCCTGAAAGCAATATGATTCTGGGTCGCGGCAGAGGTTTTGAGATCTCACAGGGTCGACTAGGGCCGGGGCGAATCCATCACTGCATGCGTTCGATCGGCGCGGCAGAAAAGGCGTTGGATCTTATGTGCCAACGTGCAGTGAGCCGGGAGGCGTTCGGCAAGCCTTTGGCTGAGTTAGGTGGCAACTATGATGTGATTGCAGACAGCCGTATCGAAATAGAGATGTGTCGGCTGCTGGTTCTTAAGGCAGCGTGGCTCATGGATAAGATTGGCAACAAGGCCGCGCGCGATGCAATTTCGCAAATCAAGGTGGCAGTACCGAATATGGCGCTGCGAGTAATTGACCGTGCGATTCAAATGCATGGCGCTGCCGGCGTCGGTCAGGATTTCCCTCTTGCCGCTTTGTGGACGAGTCAACGCACACTGCGATTGGCTGATGGTCCCGATGAGGTGCATAGACGAGTCATTGCCCGCAAAGAGCTGGCTAAATACCAGTAGTTTTACTGCTCCGATAGACGAAGGTATTAAAAAATGGGAACTCTGGTTCCCATTTTTTATGAGTGATGACAATCGAACAAAGCGTTTCAGTGATTATCCCTACTTTCAATCGTGCGGAACGGCTGCCGCGCGCGTTGCTGTCGGTTTTGGAGCAGTCGCGCCCTGCGGATGAAGTGATCGTGGTCGATGATGGTTCCAGTGACCAGACTCGTGAACTGTTAAAGGCAGAGTTCCCCGCTATTAAGCTGATCGTTCAGAGTAATCAGGGCGTTAGTGCCGCACGCAATCGCGGCGTGGAGTCCAGCTCTGGTTCTTGGTTGGCTTTTCTCGATTCTGATGATGAGTGGCTGCCAGAGAAGCTTGAGGTTCAAATGCAGGCAGCGGCAGCTAACCCGCAGTTCTCCCTCATTCACAGCGATGAAATTTGGATTCGCCGCGGAGTCAGGGTTAACCAGATGAAAAAGCACCGCAAGTCCGGTGGTGACATTTTCTTGGATTGTTTACCGCGCTGTGTCATTTCGCCTTCAGCTGTCGTGCTCAGGCGCGAATTATTTGATGCCGTGGGTCAATTCGACGAGTCCTTGCCGGCCTGTGAAGACTATGACCTATGGCTGCGTATCTGCCATCAGCATGAAGTGCTCCATATTGATAAGCCCTTGCTAAAGAAATATGGCGGCCATGAGGATCAACTCTCCGCCCGTCACTGGGGTATGGATCGGTTTCGCGTGAAAGCCCTGGATCAGCTCTTGAGTCAGGTTTCGCTGGAGGCTGACAAAGAGCAGGAGGCCAGGGCTATACTGCTGGAAAAATGTAGGGTGTTGATGGCCGGGGCGCACAAACGCAACAACGTAAATCTGTTAGATTATTGTGAAGCAATGATGCAAAAACATGTTGGGTGATCCCGTGTTAATCAATCTGATAGTGGCACATGGGCTGGAAGCCAAGCCACTGATTGCGCTGTTTGATTTGCAGCCGCAAGAAGATAGGGACAATGTCTACGTTTCCAACTCTGGTGTGCGATTAATTGTGACTGGGATGGGGCGCCAGAACGTCGAGTATAGTTTGGCACAATGGGTGGAAACCAAGCCTTCTGCCAGGCGAGACATGGCGTGGCTTAACGTCGGTATTGCAGGGCATCAAAATCTGGCTGTCGGCGATACGCTGATTGCTAATAAAATTATCAGCGGCCCGGACAATGAGTCAGTGTTTCCAACGCCAATTATCAGCGGGCTTAGAACCGGCACCGTGATAACCGTAGACCGGCCCGAGTTAAATTATCCCAAAGATGCGGCTTATGACATGGAAGCTTTTGCGTTCTGGCGCTCTGCAGCGGCTTTTGGACCGCTGGATCTGGTGCAGAGTTATAAAATAGTTTCGGACAATCCAGATTCAAGTACCGATAAAGTGACACCAGATTTGATTACGGAACTGATTGACTCGGCAAGCAAGGAAATTGAAGGCCTCGTGCTACAGCTCAAAGCGCTTGCTGCAAAACAGCAGTCGCTGGTTAGCGATCCCCCCGCGTTTGTTAGCGCAAAAGCCAACTATCGATTATCTGTTACCCAGGAAATTCAGCTCAGACGGCTCTGCCATAGATTTTACGCGCTACAGATGGGCGAGTCGCTGGAGGTCATACTCTCCGCATCACACCGTGATAGTCGTGCATTAATCGGTGCGCTGCATACTGCGCTAGGTCATACAGATGGGAACCCCGGAAGGGAGGGTGGAGAAAGCCTGTCCCGGGTTGAAGCAGGTGGTGGACAAACTGAAAGGAATCAAGCGAGTTGAATTTTTCCAGCGTTTATATAGAAGATGAGATAGCTGAGACAGAGCGTGTAATAGACATACTCGCACGGGTGGGTGACATACCCAGAATCAGGATCGAACGCTACGGCGAGATATTCAATCGCGCGGGCCAGAATTTCCGGTTACAGAAACAGGCGCCGGCGCTGATCCTGGCCAAGAAGCATGGCAAAAAAGTCTTGCCGGCCCCGGAGGGCTATGGATTCGAGCAGGGCAGCGGTTTCTACTTTTCGCACATGCTCAACTGCCTCTATGACTGTCGCTACTGCTTTCTGCAGGGCATGTATCGCTCAGCCCACTATATACTGTTTACCAATTATGAAGATTTTATGCATGACATCTTGGGGCAGTCGGCTCAAGCAGCAGGAAACGTATTTTACAGTGGCTATGACTGCGATAGCCTGGCGATGGAGCCGGTGAGTGGCTTTTGCAATTCCTTTATTCCATTTTTCGCCAACAGGCCCGAAATGACACTGGAAATTCGCACCAAGAGCACTCAGGTGCGTAAGTTGCTGGAGTTTGAACCTTTGCCCAACTGTGTTGTGGCCATGAGCTTTACACCAGAGGCTGCAGCCAAGCGCTGGGAGCATCGGGTACCGGCGATCACGAAACGGCTGCTGGCGATGCGCAAGCTGCAGCAGGCGGGTTGGCCCGTTGCCATTCGCTTCGAGCCGGTCATTGCAGAGCCCGAGGTAGAAAACAATTACGCGCGCTTGTTTCAGCAGGTGTTTTCAACCCTCAATGGCGAGCTTCTGCACTCCGTAAGCCTCGGCGAGTTCAGGCTGCCAACAGATTTTCACAAGAAGATGGTCAAGCTCTACCCCGAGGAAGGTCTGCTGGCGCGCGAAACAATCTGCAGTGATGGCATGGTCTCACTCGCAGGCGGTGGTGCCGAGATGATGCAGGCTATCGAGTCCAGGCTGCTGACTCATGTCGATAGTTCAAGATACTATCGTTGTGCGTAGGCGTTGTGGTTAGGCGCTGTGCCTAAAAGCGGTCAAAGGCCAGTGCTCGTGATGCATTACTGGTTCTCTCAGGTCAGATAGACAAGGACTGGCATGTTGGAACATGGGATGTAGATACAACAGTAACTCGCAGGCTTGCCGCCGCTGCGGTAGTGGCTAATTGTTATGGGAATTATTTTGAGGATTCACAATGACGCATGAGCAGAAAGGTGCTGTTCTGGTGACCGGCGCTTCGTCAGGCATTGGCCTGGCGATAACCCGTCAGTTGCTGGAATGCGGATTTTCAGTGCATGGAATTGCCAGGGATTTTTCCAAGGCAGACATTAGCCACGCCAATTTTCACAGCACCGAGCTCGACCTTGCCTCAGCAGACGCTATTCAGGCTGGACTGCCACCTCTGCTTAAATCACTTGATCGACCTCTGCGTGCGGTGGTTAACAATGCCGGTATCGGCAAAATGGGATACCTGGAACAGCTGTCGGTTGCTGATATCCAGAGCGTGCTGGCGGTGAATCTATTGAGTCACATATTGATCAGCAGACTGTGTTTGCCTGTCATGAAACAACGATCTGTTCTCAGTGATCTGATATTCATCGGGTCGGAGGCGGCCCTGACTGGCGGTAAAGAGGGGAGTGTTTATTGTGCAAGCAAGTTCGGTTTGCGGGGGTTTGCCCAGTCTTTGCGCCTGGAATGTGGGAAATCCGAGATAAGGGTTAGCCTGATTAACCCAGGTGCCGTTAGAACTGCGTTCTTTGACGATCTCCATTTTGAGCCTGGTAATCGCGCAGAGAATGCCATCCAGCCAGAGGATGTAGCGGCAACTGTCCTTTCAATCCTGGCCATGCGTGGCGGCACCGTAGTGGATGAAATCAATCTGTCTCCTCGCAAGCGAGTATGGCAGTCTAAATGAATGGTAGGGATCAGGACCGCGGAAAGCAGCGTCTTTTCACTGATTCTTTAATGGCCGTATGGGGGCCGTGCGACGATATGTCGCAGCTGTTTGAGTTGGTCCAGCTAGGCATAACTGCCTGATATTGATACTATTCCCTCAAATACAAGGTATTCCAACGAGCCATTTCCAATGTATGCAGAATTCGCAGGAATTGGATGAGGTGCTAAATCGTCGAATGCTCCATGCTCTACCATGCAATAATAACGGCAGCAAAGAGGCAATAGGCTATGCAATCAATTAATTCGTTTTTCCTGGTACAGAAGCTGCTTGCAACCCTGGTGTTGCTATTGGCTACCAGCAGCGCGTTTGCCCACACTGGCTTGAAGGAATCGACTCCGGCGGCAGACGCTAACGTGCAGGCAGCACCCGCCAAAATTGACCTGGTGTTTACTGCGCCGGTACGACTCGTAAAGCTGGAGGTGGCGGGATCCGGGCCCGCAGTGGAAACTGAGCTCAAACCCAGCGCTGAAGCGGTCGCTTCATACAGTATTCCGGCCGCAGGCCTGGTGGCGGGTAGCTACACGGTAAACTGGGCTGCTATCGGTGCTGACGGTCACACGGTTTCCGATTCCTTCAGTTTCATCGTTGCTCCTTCTTCAGCATCTTCAGCTCCCTGAATTATTCCTTATAAATAGCGCTCGACCTGGGTCGCCAGGTCGAGCATTTTTATGCCCATGTCCGCCATTCCAAGCAGCTGGGAGCTGGCCAGCGTAGTCTGCAAGCTTCTCATGTACCTGGGTGCCGCCAGTTCCCTTGGCGGCGCATTTTGTCTGTTCATGTATGGGGACGGCAGGCGCGCTACCGTGCAGCGCGTGTTGCTGCTGCAATTGTTCGGTGCGCTGTTGAGCCTGCAGGCTGTTGTCATCAATTTTCTTGCACAAGTTGGGCTGATCAACAATGCAGGCGTGGGTGGGGCACTGGATTGGACTATGGCGCAGATTTTGATGGATACCCCGCTGGGTGATCTGAGCCTGTACCGTCTGCTAGGCTTTGCGGTACTGATCTGCTCGGCGGGCTTCTTCTACCGCCGGACCCTGGTGATGAATCAGGCACCAGGCAGATTTTTTTACCTGAACTTGCTGCGCATTAACGCTATCGGTTTTATGTTGCTGCTCTGGGCATTTCGATTTGGCGGCCATGTATCGGTGTTGACTGCGCCTGTGCAACTTGCACTGGCTGTGCACTTCACTGTCTTTGCCCTTTGGATCGGGTCGCTGTATCCGCTGATGTTGATCTCCGCCACCGACAACTTGACTGAGCTTCAGCTGACCCTGAATCGATTTAGTAGCCACGCGATAGTCATAGTGATGGTGCTGCTTATCGCCGGCGGGGTATTGGCTGTAAACCTGGTGCATTCCCTGACCGAACTCATTAGCACGGCTTACGGGCGCGCTTTCGCGTACAAGCTTCTCTTGGTTCTGGCTCTACTCGGTATTGCTGCGCTGAATAAATTCAAGCTGGTGCCAGCGCTGCTTCTGCTACGAAGCAGTGCCAAATTTCGTCATTCGGTCAGAATTGAAATGCTGGTGGCAAGTCTGCTGCTAGTGCTAACCGCCTATCTCTCGACGGTTGTTGGGCCAATGATGCACTAAGGGCTTGACGGAAGACCGGTTGAAAATAGGGCTTACGTCAAGCTCATCTCTGTGCTGCTGGTTTTGATTTCCGCAGGCGATTGTTGGATCAGCAAACTCACTTCCAGGGTGTTGAGGTCGAGAGAGTATAGGGTCGCCCTGGATTTGGCCCGGGGTTCGAACCACGCGGCAGTGGTCATAGCAGGTTTGGCGGCGAATAACAGGGCATCCCCAACCGGAGACCAGGCCAGGTTAAACAGAATATACTTGCTATTGTAGAGCGCTGCGGGCTGGTAGCCTCTGCCTCCTTCAGATATCGACGCTTCGTTATCCAGCATCTCAACGTCACCAAGCATAATGGTGGAACCCGTGTGATCGTACTGCACAAAGGCTAATCGGCTCTCATCCCTTGAGAACAATACCTTGCTCATTTCAGTGCCGAGTCTGTCGTCGTTGCCGGATTCACTCAGCAGCAATTCGCCGCCGACCGGACCCATCTGGGTCGCGCTAATAACTTCATCCGTGAAGCGCACCGGATCAGCCTGTTGCGGTCGCGAATCGATATAAAGCAATGTGGTTAAAATCAGGGTGAGCGTGAAGGCGGCTGTGCCAGATTTTTGCAGTCGCTGCATGAATGGAGACAAAGAAGCTCTGTCAGCGGTCTGCTGTGTCATGGCAGCAGGGCTCTCGGAGTTCTCGAAGCTCTCAGATATCGCAGTTACTGGCACCGCCAGGCGATAGCCGCGCTTGGGTATAGTTTCGATAAAAGTGGTCTTTGGGTCTGAGGTCGAGCTCAGCTGCTTGCGCAATTCCGATACGGCTCGGGTCAGAGAGTTTTCATTCACGAAAACCTTGGGCCATAACAACTCCACAAGTGAGTCTCGTTCCACAACTTTACCCTGATGGCGCGCCAGATGGCTGAGCAATTTTACCAAGCGTGGCTCCAGGTGACGCGAGTCTCCGGAAAGCTGGTGCCGCAGTTGGTTCAAGGCTGGGTCAACGACCCAGTTGACGATCTGAAAGGCATCCAGCGACGGATTCAGAGCTGAGTCTGCCATCTCTGATAACTGAATTTGGGATGAACCTGCAGTAGTGCCAGTTTGCATCGAATTTATCCTCAATTGTTCCTGTTTGTGGCATTCAGTTCACGCAGGCCTTTGGCTGCGATGCTCCTTCAATCGAAAGGAGAGAGCTGAATGGCCTCATTATTGGTTACTTAGACGCTAGGAACAGCGTTTTTGTTTCAGCGTTGTATTCAATTTATCGTGTTTTCTGGTTTATTGAGCCAGTTTCAGTACTGCTCATATTAACAAAATACCTACTTCATATAGCCCAAAAACACAGTCTGCAGCTTTTCTGGACATAATGTTCATTGCAATTTCAGGTTTCTACGGCCCTCGCCCACTAAATTTAGTGCCTATGTTGATTAAGCTCCCCCAGTTGCCTGACAGCCTGAGTTTGCCAAGGTAGCTGGGGGCGCGAAATACCCTCTTAAAGTCCCTAATCTCGGTCCAGGATCGGCGGTCCAGCAAGCCTGGCCCACATCAGGATAGGGCGGGATAGGAATAAAGACAGGAATAGAAACAGGAATAAAGGTAGGAGATTGAAATGAAGAGAATTTGGAGCAACTCGCTGTTTATTGGCATCGTTAACTTGGGCCTATGCAGCGGCATGGCGTCTGCCGTGAGCCTGGAAGCTCTACAGCAAGGGATTCCAACCCTTGCCCCTATGCTGGAATCCGTCACACCTGCGGTGGTGAATATCCGGGTGACCAAGGCAATTCCAACATCGAATCAGTATCTTTTCGAGGGTGATCGCATCCCAGAGGAATTGCGCAAGTACTTTGAGAACGTCCCGCGCTCTCAACGGCGCCAACCCTTCGCCATGGGGGCAGGGTCCGGTGTCATAGTTGATAGTGAAGCCGGATTCATTGTCACTAATCATCACGTCATCGATGATGCTGCCAATATCACGGTGCAGCTTAATGACGGCCGTGTGCTGGAAGCGCAGCTGATAGGCAGCGATGCCAATACCGACGTGGCTTTGTTGAAGGTTGAGGCTGAGGATCTGGTGGAGATTGAATTGGCTGATATAGACAGCGTGCATGTCGGAGACTTTGTAGTCGCCATCGGCAACCCTTTCGGCATTGGCCAAACTGTCACCTCCGGCATAGTCAGCGCCTTGGGCAGGAACGGCCTCAACACCGATAATTATGAGGATTTTATTCAAACCGACGCTGCTATTAATGTGGGCAACTCCGGCGGCGCCCTGGTAGACCTGGAGGGACGCCTGATTGGCGTCAATACAGCCATTATCAGCGGTAACGGTGGTGGCAACGGGATTGGTTTTGCAGTGCCGGCCGACATGGTGGGCACGGTGATTGGCCACCTAGAGCGTGATGGCGAAGTCCGCCGCGGTATGCTCGGTGTCACGGTCAGCTCAGTCACGCCTGAAGTACGTGAGGCGCTGGCTATGACTGTGGAGCAGGGCGCGGTGGTGACCAGTGTGTTACCGGGAAGCGCGGCGGAGCAGGCGGGTCTTGAAATCTCAGACGTCATTGTAGAAATCGATGGCGAGGCTGTCACCAGTAGTCGTGAGCTTCGAAACATTATAGGTCTGCTGCGACGAAACCAGGATGTCAGTTTGCGCCTGTACCGGAATGGTGAGGCGATGACAGTCTCGGCCGTAATTGGTGACCAGGAAGGCGCTGCCGCCATTGCCGGAGGCGCACCTGCCAACTCAGGCCGATTTCGTGGAGCCGACTTACGCAACATTGAGCCGGACGATGAAATTACGCTAGAGGCAGGAGTGATGGTCAACGAGGTCGATCCTAGCAGCAGATCCTGGGCTGTTGGTCTGCGGCCGGGCGATGTCATTGTGGAGGTGAATCGCCAGCCTGTCTCTGAACTCGATGATTTTAACGGCGCCATTGCCGATAGCAGTCGCTTTACTGCGATTACCGCCGAGCGGGAAGACAGGCGGGTATTGCTGCTCGTGCCATGAATATTTGAGGCACTGCCTCATAAAGTCTCCTCGACGCACTAAAATGTGCAACCATTTGGCCGACTTAACCTTTGTTAAGTCGGCTTTTTTTTGCGATTTATCGGGAACTTATAAGAACAATCAAGTTTCTATAGAATACGGCAGTCTGTACGGCGAGGTGCTCAGGACT